>Ga0272442_10000563_pt1 | contig 57983 bp, 54 predicted proteins | sample SSMForm2O_FD_200262 | JGI IMG/M metagenome (GOLD analysis project Ga0272442, IMG submission 200262) | Marine sediment archaeal communities from Little Sippewissett salt marsh, Falmouth, MA, United States - SSM-Form-2O | ecosystem: Environmental > Aquatic > Marine > Wetlands > Sediment ...
TTTAATTTTTCTGCGATTTGCCTTGACCATGCACCAGCAGCATTAATAACTATATCTGTCTCTATCTTTCCTTTATCTGTAATTACAAAATCAATTTTCTTATTTTTTGTTTTTATATCTGTTACATTTGTGAATTTGTATAATTTTGCACCTTGTTTTTCAGCAGCCTTTGCATAAGCATGAGTTGTTTTGAAAGGATCTACATGTCCATCAGTTGGACAGAATGTTGCTCCTATTGCGCCCATTCCTTTAATATCTAAAATTGGTACTACATTTGTTATTTCTTCAGGTTTTAAAATTGATACATCAAGGCCAAGTTCCTTTTCCATTTTTACATTTTTTTCAGCTTGAATCATATCTTTTTTATCATGGACAATTATAAGATATCCACCTTGCCTTAAACCTATTTCACTACCTAGTTCTTTTTCAAGGCCTTCAAAAATTTTAATACTTTTAATTGAAAGCTCAGTGTTTTCTTTTGTTGACCATTGTTGTCTTATGCCTGCTCCGCAACGTCCTGTAGCACCAGAACATAGATGATTTCTTTCGCAAAGTACAACCTTTTTTCCTTTTTTTACTAGCTGATATGCAAGAGAGCAACCATTTACCCCGCCACCGATTATTACAACGTCTGCTTTTTTTTCTATTTCTTTCATTTCTCATCACTTGCAAGTGTCCCAAGAGAAACAGGGATAACTGGTGGTCGAGAAGATGGTAATGGAATTTCTTCTGCTGTCTTTTTTGTTTTCTCACATAGAATACGTCTTGCTAAGTTTAGACAACTTCTACCCTGACATGGCCCCATTCCAAGACGTAATCTACATTTCAATTCCTCTAAGGTTGTATAACCTTCATCTATTGCTTTTTCGATTTCTTCCTTTGTAAGATCCTCACATCGGCAAATAAAGACTTTTTCGCTCATATCTATCAATCCGATTTTATGTTTCTTATCTCCATTATTAAATCTTTATCAACCTCAATTGTTATAACTGATGTTTTATTTTTTCGATTAACCTTTACAATTTTTGCTTTTCCCCTTGGTTCTCCTTCTCTATCAAGAGCTGTAACAATATCTCCAACCTCTGGAATAGGTAAAAATTCATAAGGAAGAGTAATAAATCCTTTGTCATCCTTAACTTTTATAACAAAAATTGCCAGGCCAGGACAGATTCCTACACACCGCTTGCAACCTGTACACTTTTCATAATCAATCATTGGTAGTGCATTAATATTTTTCATAGAAATTGCATTGACAGGACAGATTTCTACGCATGGATTACAGGGTATTTCCTGCACACATTCTATTATAGCCACACCTTTATTTAAATATTCATTACTTGGAAGTGTTATATCATTTATCGAAAGAATTCCGGTTTTTTCGTATTTTTTAATAGTTAATACCTCCATCCCAACAGCAAGCAATTTTATCTTTGCAAATCTTAGGTTTTAAACCAAAAGGACCTGATCTAAAACCTTCCAGAGATTTGATATATTTTTTCTTTAATTTCTCAGCTTGTTTATCAAATCCTAAAAAAGCGGCAGCAGAAACTCCAGCAAGTTGTCCTTCAATCATAGCAGTTGATGCCTCTTCAATACCTGATGAATCCCCTGCAACAAAAACACCTTTAACAGTCGTCTGCATTGATTTATCATGGATTGCTACATGACCTCCTGCTTCAGCAATAAATTCTGTTTTTGCTCCGATTTGTTCAAGCAACCGAATGGAAGGTGTAAGACCAACAGCTATACAAACAGTGTCACAAGGAACGTTTCTTTGAGTACCTTGTATTGGTTTAAAAGAACTGTCAACTTCTTCAACAATTGCTCCTTCGACCTTATCTTTTCCATAAACCTCCTTAATTGAATGAGAAGTATAAATCGGAACACCACACCGTCTCAACTTTGCAGCATGAACATTATATCCGCCGATTTTAGGTAATATCTCAACAACTCTGTCAACATTTACTCCTGCCTGCAATAGTTGATATGATACTATAAGACCGACATTTCCTGCGCCAACCATAAGTACTTTGTTTCCTGGTTTTACTCCATAAACATTCATCAAAGTTTGTACGCCGCCTGCACCATACACTCCAGGAAGATCATTTCCCGGAAAAGCAAGCATGTTTTCCATAGCTCCGCATGAAAAAATTACACATTTACAATTTATTTCAAATAATAGGTCACCATCTCTTTGTCTTTTCACAGCTATCAATTTATGATTTTTCTCCCCGTTGTAACACCCAATTATCGTGGTTTCAAGCATGTATTTAATATTTTTAAAAGAGTTAACCTGATCCATAAGTTCATTTGCAAGATCAATTCCTCTAGTTCCTGCTTTTTCTTCTTCTGATCCAAAGAATTTATGAGACTGTTTAACTAGTTGACCACCTATAAGATGGTTTTCATCAACAAGCAAAATTGATTTGACACCTTGCTTTGCTGAAGCAATCCCAGCCATTAGACCTGCAGGTCCGCTACCAACGATAACTATGTCAGCAATAATTTTTTTTCTGTTTTTATCATTAAACTTTTTATCAGGTAATTTGCCACCCTTATCTTGCTCAATAACTCTAATATTTTCATAAAGTGGAGTTATACATGTTCTAACATTTGGTACATTATCAACTGTCATAAAACAAGATGAACATTTACCAATCCCACAAAAAAAACCTCTGGGTCTATGATATCTTATACTATGCGAAAGAGTTGTAACACCATTAGCATGTAAGGCTGATGCAATGGTATCACCTTTCATTCCATCTATTTTTTTATCATTATAATAAAAAGAGATTTTCTTCTTTTCTTTGAAATCAATTATTGGATGGCTTTTTATTCTCAGAAGTTCTCCCCACTCCTGAATATAGCCTCTATTTAAAAACTATTTTGATAAAAAGCAATTCTACTTAATCTGAACATCTTTAATTGAGTGATGTCTGCGGGCAAGGTTGCGGATAATTTCAATATTTCTTCCGCCTTTACCTATAATCTTTGATTTATCACTAACATCCACATCAACTTTTACGACAACTGAATCGTCATCACCTTCTAATGTTACATTATTTATTTTATAAGGTTTAAAGAGATTAATTATAAATTTTTCTTTATCTCCATCAAATTCAACAAATTTTATAGTCTTCTTAAACAAAGAACGTAATTTTTCCAGATTTTTTGCTTTTATTCCTATTGCTGCTCCAAGTTGTCCCTTTTTAACAATAAATATAATCCTGTCATCGATACTTAAGCAATCAAGAATATGTGTTTTTGTAACATTACTAGCCATGTTAATATACTGCATTTCCTCATTTGAAAGCATTATGTCTGCCATTTGTAACTACCTTTTTTTTATATGGTTAAGAATATTTGATCCGCCATCGTCAATAACTGCAAAAACTGATACCGCAAATGCTTTTCCACATGTGATACCTAGGTCTAATGCATTTGACTCAAAATTATAAACTGGTATGTTTTTCTTTTTTGCAAGCTTTTCTATCTCAAAATAGTTTGGAAATTTTTTCGCCATTACAATAAGCTTTGCAGATCCATTATCAATCGATGATTTCGTTTCCTTTGTTCCAATTTTTACTGTACCTTTTTTAACTGTATTTTTTAAAATCTTATCAATATCTACCATTTTTTTATTCCTTCTTTTTACCTCTTTTCATTACTAGTTCTACTGCACCTGTTCCAAGGTTTACTGGCTGACCTACAATAATATTTTCAGCAACTCCACCTAGCTTATCTGTTTCACCTCTTCTTGCAGCTTGCAGTAAATGAGAAACAGTTATCTCAAAAGCAGCACGGGAAAGTACAGACTCTTTTTCTTTACTTACACCATGTCTTCCAATTGCTCTAATAGTTCCATCAGCAGTCATTACATCTGAAACAAGCATAATATGTCTTAAATCAACAATTAAACCTTGTTCTGATAGGGTGTTGTAAGCTTCTTGGATAATCATGTTTCTTGCGGCTTCTATACCGAGGGTTCTTCCTACTGCTTGTATATCATTTGTTGTTGTTCTATAAGGATCAACACCTTCAACCTGTAAAACTTTCTCTAAATTGCTACCTTCACTATATATAACATAACCTTCTTTTGGCTCTTTTCTTATAATAATACGTTTTATTCCATCAATTCCTTTAACTTTAAGGTCCTTTAAAGTTTCATTTACATCAAGTAGTTTTTTATAACTAGGTTCATCTAAGGATATCTTTATGCTATCTTTTTCTATTTTTAAATCAGTTCCTCTTATTTTTTTAACGATTTCTCCTAGCTCCTTAATAGATATATTTTTACTTTTTAATGATTTCATATTTGGTTTAACATAAATTACTAAATTTGTCAGGTCTGTTTCAATGTCTGCAATACTATTTAGACGAGTGATTTCTATTTGGTTTGCAACTTCTTTTGCAAGATCGGAATTAAGTTTGAATTCATCCATTAGATAAATATTCATCATTGGTGTTGATGGAATTGATCTAGCGTCAACAATCTCAATAAGCCTAGGAAGACCCAGAGTAACATTTATCTCAGCTACTCCTGCGTAGTGAAATGTTCTCATTGTCATTTGTGTTCCAGGTTCTCCGATACTTTGTGCTCCAACAATTCCACATGCTTCAGATGGGTCAACAGAGTTTTTATCATATTCAATGAGAGATTTTGAAAGTATTTCCTTTAATTTTGATTGAAGTTTTTTATCTTCTGAAACCTTTAAAATAATGTCATCTATTATTGCTAATGGTAAAAATTTTTCATTTAGGATTTTTTTTATTTCAGATCTTATTTTCTTATGTTCTGGAGGTTCTTCTTTTGGTTTTGGTGGTTTAATCACCTTTTTAACCTTTACTTCTTCCTCTTCTTTTTCAGGTTTTTTTGTTTTTAATTGTTTGGTTTTTTTCTTTTCTGTTTTTTCTTTTTTCAATGACTTTTTTTGTGGTGATTTCCTTGGAGATTCTTTTGTTTGTTTCTTTGTCTTTTTATCTTTTTTTATTTCTTGTTTTGCAGTTGTTACTTTTAGGTTTTCCTTTTTAGGTTTAGATTTACTCTTTTCTTGTTTTTTCGTCTGTTTCTTTGCCATTAGATCCCCTCTTTAATATCAGTAATTATTCTATCTACATCAACTGCGCTTCCACCACTGCTTCTAGCAGGATCTATTCCATCTTCTCCATAAATAAATTGTATTATCTGACCACCGGAGTGCCTTACTGTTCCGTCATTTTCTACTTTTACATCTTCAAGAGCATTGATGAGTCTTCTCTGCATATAACCTGATCTTGAAGTTCTTACTGCTGTATCAACTAGACCTTCTCTTCCACCCATTGAATGGAAGAAATATTCGGTTGGTGTAAGACCTGTTTTATAACAAGATGCAACAAAACCCTTTGCTCTAGCACCAAGATCTCCCTTTTTGAAATGTGGCAAGGTTCTATATTGATAACCTCTATGAATTCTCTCTCCACGAACAGCTTGCTGTCCTACACAACCTGACATCTGAGAAAGGTTAAGCATCGAACCACGAGCTCCAGATTTAGCCATTATAACTGCGCTATTGTTAAGTCCAAGGTGTTTTCCTGCTATTTCACCAGCCATATCTCTTGCTCTACCTGTAACCCGCATAATCTCCATTTCCAATGTTTCTTCAAGGCTTCTGCCAGGAAGGGATTCAAGTTCATTATTTTCATATGCTTTTACAAGACTCCTTATTTTGTTCATTGCTTTTTCTAGACCTTCCTGAATCTGCCTTTTTGCCTCTTCTGGGATATCCTCATCATCTATGCTTGTTGTAAAACCAAATAATGTAATTGAGTTTATTCCCATCCTTGTTACATTATCAATGAATTCCCGTCCTGCATTCATTCCATGGTCTCGAATTATTCTATCAAGTATTCGTCCTTTGAAAGCACCAATACTATTTTCATCAACTGTTCCCTGCAAAAGCACACCTTTTTTTATAATTACATGTGCATCATTAGGGCAGTCTGGTGCTGTACAAACCTCACAGTTCAAGCATGTTTTTGCTCGATATTCAAGATTTAAGTCTTCTGGTAGTAGAGTGCTAAAAATATCTTTTCCAGTCATAAATTGTTTTCCATTTTCCTCAATTATCTTTGGTTTTTTACCTTCATATTTAACAGCTGATAAAATATGAGATGCATCATCATAAGGTATCTTTTTATTTTGATGTGTTAACAGAAAACAACCAGAGATATGGTCATGTATTCCTCCAATTATTGCCCCTCCAAATCTTGGAGATAAGATATTTTCTTGAACCTTCATCAGGATTTCTGCTTCTGCTTGTGCTTCTTCACCTTGCAACAGGTGCAGGTTCATCTCGTCTCCATCAAAATCAGCATTATATGGCGGACAAACGCTTAAATTAAATCTAAATGTTTTATTTGGTACAACTTTTACTCGATGTGCCATCATAGACATACGATGAAGCGAAGGTTGACGATTAAATAAAGAAAGATCTCCATTCATTAGTTGCCTTTCAATTATTCCTCCGATTTCCAGTTTTTCTGCAACGTCTTCTGCGTTTTTCTCTGTAATCTTTATCCTTTGTTTCATTCCTTCTGTTTCCCGGATTACATAGTTGACACCTGGACTATATAATTCTGAATCATCCGTAAGTTTTACCTTTTGCTTAATTAGATTTTTACACCATTCAATATTATGTGATGTAACTTTTATTGGTATTGTTAATTCTCTTGCAATCTGTATTGGAACACCTATTTCATTAATACTTAAGTTTGGATCAGGAGAAATTACAGTTCGTGCAGAAAAATTAACACGTTTACCTGAAAGATTACTTCTAAATCTCCCCTCTTTTCCTTTTAAACGTTGTGCAAGAGTCTTAAGTGGTCTTCCTGAACGATGACGTGCAGGAGGAATTCCTGATGTTTGATTATCTAGATAGGTTGTTATATGATACTGTAATAATTCCCAAAGATCCTCAACAATAAGCTGTGGTGCACCTGCATCTCTATTTTCTTGCAGTCTTTGATTGATACGTATTACATCAACAAGTTTATGGGTTAAGTCATCTTCTGAACGTTCACCAGACTCAAGAGTGACAGATGGTCTAACCGTTACTGGTGGTACAGGAAGAACTGTTAAAACCATCCATTCAGGTCGAGCTGACCTTACATTAATATCTAAAAGTGGAAGATCCTCATCTGGTACTTTTTCAAGCCATTCTCTTACTTCAGAGGGAGTAAGTTTCTTTCCGTTTTCTCTTACTGATGTTGGTTTATCAAGCTCTATTTTTCCAACTTCCCTACTACAATAAGGACATTTTTCTGTTTTTACGCATTCCTTAATGATTTGCTTTAGAACAAATGTTGGATCTCGACCTTCTCCTCTATATTTTTTAAGTTCCTGCATATATTCTCCTCTTCTTTTTTCAGTAAGTAATATTTTTCCGCATCCTCTGCAAGTAGCACGAAGGCAGTCACGAATAGACTTTACAAGTCCAACATGAATTACAGGCATTGCAAGGTCTATATGACCGAAATGTCCTGGACATTTGTCTTTACCAACTCTGAGCCCGCATGTCTTACAGCGAAGTCCAGGTTCTACAACGCCAAGTCTTGGATCCATAAGACCCATAGCAATTGGAAATCCATCATCATCATAAGTATCAGCAGTTATGACTTTAGTAGCACTCATCTTTCGAATTTCATTTGGCGAAAGAAGAGAAAAAGATATTGCACCTATTTTTTTTGTTATACTTCTAGCTCTTTCCATATTTTAACCTTCAATTATTTTTAAACTAATGATTCTAATTTTATTCTTGGTGCAATCACCAAGGATTTTAATTCATCAATTAAAAGCTTGAACGCATAGCTCATCTCAATTGGATAAATATCTGCTTTATCACCGCAAACTGGACAACGTAATGCTCCATGTCTATCATGTATTGCTACGTGTCCGCAAGTATTACAGATATACTTAACAGTTAAATCTGATTCATCAAGAAGCCTATCTTTAATTACCATTGAAGCTCCATGGCCAATTAGACAGTCCCTTTCCATTTCTCCAAATCTAAGACCTCCTTCTCTTGCTCTACCTTCTGTTGGTTGTCTTGTTAATATCTGAACAGGTCCTCTTGATCTAGCATGAATTTTTCCCGCTACCATATGGTGAAGCTTTTGGTAATATATACATCCAACAAAAATATCAACCTCAAGTGGTTTTCCTGTTTCTCCGTTATAGAGCAATTCCTTTCCATTGTGTTTGAATCCATTTTCAACTAAGGCTTTTCTTAAAACTTCCTCAGACTCTCCTCCAAAAGCAGTACCATCAACGATCCTGCCCTCTAAGGCACCAACTTTTCCACCAATCATTTCCAGGACGTGACCTACGGTCATTCTACTTGGAATTGCATGGGGATTTATTATTAAATCTGGGGAAACTCCCTGTTCGTTGAATAACATATCTTCTTGAGCCACGAGAAGACCTATCACACCCTTTTGCCCATGTTTTGAGGCAAATTTATCACCATATTCAGGAATTCGCTCTTCACGAACAGTAATTTTTACCATTCTTGAGCCATTAACTGATTCAGAAAGCATTACTTTGTCTACAGTTCCTCCTTCACCATGTTGAACTGTTACTGATGTTTCCCGTCTTTTCTGAGGTGTCAGAAAATCTGTTGGTTCTTCTAAAAATCTAGGTGGAGAGGTTTTTCCTATCAAAACATCTGAACTTCTTACGTCACACTCAGGTGAAATTAACCCATCTTCACCAAGATTAACGTATGCTTCCTCACTTCTAACTCCTCTGCAGTCAGGATCTGGAACCTCAAAGTGGTCTTCTTGACCACCAGGATATCTTTTTTCTTCACTGCTATAAGTTCTAAAAAAACTACTTCTTGCCATTCCTCTTTCAATACTAGCCTTGTTCATAACTAGTGCATCTTCCATGTTATATCCTTTATAAGATGCTACAGCAACAATTAGATTTTGACCTGCAGGTCTCTCTGTAAATTTTATATATTTAACTGGATGAGTTTGAACAACTTGTGCTTGAGGATAATGAAGAAGATGTCCTCTTGTATCTGGTCTGATTCTATAATTTGCTGCTCCAAAACCTAATGATTGTTTACCCATTCCTGCACCCATTGTAATTCTTGGTGAGGAATTATGTTCTGGATAAGGAACAAGTGATGCACCAATTCCAAGTATACAAATTGGATCCATTTCCATATGTGTATAATCTGATGTAATATCTTCCTCTTTTAGTGCAATTAGAGTATTTTCCTCTTCCTCTGCATCAATATACTCAACAATTCCCTCATTTATGAGATCGATCCATCTCTTTCTACCAGTTAAGAGGTCATTTACATATTTTTTAGTAAGCAGTAGTTTACCATTTTCAACGATTACAAGTGGTCTTCTAAGTCTACCACAGTCACAATTTACAATTAGGTCATTTGCTTCTTCGTAGTAGGCAACATTTACTTCATTATTTAGCAGTCCTTTTCTTCTCTTGTCACGAAGTTTTTGGGCAAGTTCTTTTCCATCTGGATGCATCCCAATTAAATCTCCATTAAGATATACTCTTGCTCCGGTAGATTTTTTGGTAATCTCTCTTATTCCAAGGTCCTTTAATATATTTTCAACTTCTTTTTCCGAAAATCCCTCTGATATCTCAACAGTTAAAGCAAGATTTTTTACAAGACCACAGTTTGGTCCCTCTGGAGTTTCATTGGGACAAAGCCTTCCCCATTGTGTTGAATGTAAGTCACGGGCTTCAAAATGAGGTTGAGATCTTGTTAGAGGTGAAGTTACTCTTCTTAAATGACTAAGAACAGCTAAATTACTTGTTCTATCAAGAAGTTGCGATATTCCTGCTCTACCACCAACCCAATTTCCTGTTGCCAGAGCATGATGTATACGCTGGCTTAAGACATCTGATCTAAGTGATGAGCTGATTTTAATTTCCTTTCCTTTTGCATGAATTCTTTCAATCTGATATTTAAGGTCTTTACAAAGAGCTGTGAAAGCAACTCTGAATAGATCCTCCATTAGGTCTCCAGCAAGCTTCAAACGCTTGTTTGCATAGTGATCCTTATCATCTTCCTCTCTTTTTCCGAGTGCAAGCTCAAGAACTGCCATTCCCATACGTGCCATGAAAATTGCTTTTGTTAAACGATCTGCAGGATCGTTTCCAAGATGAGGTAAAAGATTCTTATCCATCAAGGTCTCGACTCTTTTAACTCGATACTCTTTAGCTTGACCACCAGCAAATTTCTTTCCAAGATATGCAATAGCTTCTTCTTTTGTTGTAATTCCATACTCGTTAGCACATTCTTCAATATTTGCAAGGACGTATGGTTCCATTTTTGGATCTACACTTATAACATCAACAATTTCTTCGTCATCTTCCATTCCAAGAGCTCTTAAAAGGATCATCAAAGGGATTTGTCCATAGGTTGTTGGAAGAGATACCATAAGCATCCCATCATTTTTCTTTTCAACAACAGTTAAAGCTCGATATCCTTCTTTTTGAGAAAAAACCTTTGCAACTTCGATATCTCTACCATATCTACTTGATCTTTCCACAAGAACTCTGTTTGGTGCAAGATCTTCAACTGTAATTAGAACTCTTTCAGTTCCATTACTTATAAAATACCCTCCAGGATCTAGAAAATCTTCTTGCATTTGTTGTAGTTCTTTTTTTAGTTCTTCATCTGTAAGTTCATGGCCTTTTTTTTCCTCGATGGTATGTCGTGCAAGATTGCATGCTTTTGATTTAATCATTATGGGAAGTTCACCTATTCTAACCTCTTCAGGGTCATATTCAACATCTTCTTTTACGGGGATAAATTCAAGAGAAATTGGTGCTTCATATGTTAAATCTCTTAATCTTGCTTCCATTGGAGTTAGTCTTCTAACAGTACCATCTGCTTCCTTTACTTCAGGCTTTCCGATAGATATTTTTCCAAATTTTATCTTATAATTTTCTATTTCAGGATAAATAAAGCCTCTTTCCATTTCTTCTTCTTGACCAATTATTGTGCTATCAACAATGCTTTGTAATCTTCGCTCAAGAAAATCATTATATGATGCAATTTGGTGGTTAACAATACTTCGCTCTTTATAAAAAGAATCGATAAGTTCTCTCATATATACACCTATTATTCGTTACTTTGCACTACAAGTCTATATGCAACTGCTTCCTTTGCAGTATGGCTCTTTCTAATAATTTTTACAATTTGTCCCGGCTGTGCATCGATATATAGTGCGACTGGATCTGTGCTTAATATTTTTGGTAACTGATCAGGTGTTATCTTAAATTTTTTTAAGAACTCATTTTTTTCCTTCTCACTAAGTACTACATGATAAGGAACTAGTTTATGTTGTAGAATATCAAGTTGTTTTTTTTCAATCGTTTTTGCCATTATATATTCCTTCCTCCTAGTGTTTTCAGGGTGAAGGCGGGCCTGAAGGGATTCGAACCCTTGGCCACCTGGTTAAAAGCCAGATGCTCTACCTAGCTGAGCTACAGGCCCAAAATAGGCCGGGACTCAAGCTTTAAATTATCATTTTTATATATTTCACTCTAACCAACATTAACAGTGAAGCAGTCTACCCGCTATATCAATCTGTATATTTATAATTTATGGATAAAACAGTAGTTGCCAAAGTTGATAAATAAATTCTAATCCTATTATTTTATATACTCCTATAAGGATATAATCATCAAGTAGGGGGAAAGAAAAATATGTTAAAGAAAGGTTTGGTGTTTGTAACTATTGTTTTGTTTGTTTGTATGAGTGTTGTCCCATCTTGTGGAATAACGATTAAAAATTCAGTAAGTTTAGACCCGTACACACCAAGTGATCCATTTCCACATGATGGTGAAACCGATGTTCCTATCGATGGAGTAGTTCTTGATTGGTATGATTGTAATCCTTGGAAAGATGTATACTTTGGAAAAAGTAATCCTCCTCTATTAGTTGCTGAAAGTATACGGAGCTGTCATTATGATCCTGGGCGGATGGATGCGAACACAACTTATTATTGCAAGATTGTTGGCATTAATGGTGGTGGAGCAAGATACCCTGGTCCAATATGGAATTTTACCACTGGTTCATGGATAAATCATCCACCTAAACCAGAAATAACAATAGAGAGAGTAGGAGGAGGCACAGGAGAAGGCGTTTATTGGATATATATTAAATTAAATGACCTTGATGGCGACAATATAGAAGGTGCTTTTATTGTTCATGATAGGGGTGACTTTGCATGGCCCATAAATGATCCTTATCACGGTGATCCTCCTTGGGCAAATGGGACCATTCTACAGGAGCAATATTATTATGGTAAAGGCTGGCATGAAATTAAAGTAACTTGTTGGGATAGTTGGGTAAAAGGCACGGGCTATCTTGAATTTACATTTCCTAGAAGTCGAGTGCAAAGCACTCTGCAATCTACCGCTCCCTCTGGCGCTCCTTTAACATTTGAGATCAATGATCTTGACATCATATGGATAACATTGGAAGAAGCCTGGGAGCTATTAACTGATACAGGCAATGGTATTCAAACTCCTATTGACATAAGAACTGATGAAAACTGGAATGATGGGTTCATTGATACTCCGTATCCTGAACATGCTGTTCATTTTAGCAAAGCAAAGTTAGAAACTACTAGTGGATTAGCAGAATTTATTGAGACTTATGAGAACAAGGAGATTATCCTTTATAGTAATTCAAATGAGGGATATACGTGGCTTTTATACCAGTCTATTCTCATGGATGCGGGTTACTCTGGAACGGTTTATGCTTGGGAAGGAGGATATGATGCTTGGAATGATGCAGGATACCCTATTAGAATTAATACAGAGCCAGATCCACCAACTATTACTGGTCCAGTTCGTGGAAAACCTGGCGTAGAATATGAATATGTATTCTCTACGGAGGACCCAGAAAACGATGTCGTATCATATTATGTCGAATGGGGCGATGATACAAGTACTGGTTGGACTGATTATTTCGACTCAGGTGAAGAGGTAGCGATTAGTCATACTTGGGAGGAAATAAACTGGTATAACACTATTCGTTGTAAAGCCAAAGATGTTTATGATGTTGAAAGCGACTGGAGTGAAACAGATGTACCAATCAGTAATGCACCCTGGAGGTTTTTAGAACGACTCCAAAATGCATTTCCGATATTGAGACAACTAACGGGAATATAAGCCAAACTTAATTATCTCTTTTTTCTTTTTTAATAAAAAAGAGAAATTTGGAGAAAAAAATCATACTGTAAATTGTAAAAGATAGAATAATATATATTATATGAAATATTTAAATAATGATTGATTTATAATATATTTTAATATTGTGTGGGAATAAAAAATGAAAAAGAAAACAGTTGGAATTATTGTTTGTATGCTACTAATTGCTACTAGTATTTTACCTGTTTCTGGAACTGGATCGGTGAAAAAAACCTCAGTGTTGATTTTCGACTACGGAAATATACTATATGTAGGTGGTTCTGGAGAAGGTAACTACACAAAGATTCAGGATGCAATAGAGAATGCAAGTGATGGAGATATTGTTTTTGTTTATAGTGGTAGATATTATGAAAATATTGTGATGGATAAATCTATTAGATTAAGAGGTGAAAAGACTAATAATACTATTATTGATGGATTTGGGACGGATAAGAATGCTATAACTATTACTGCTGATAATTGTATTTTAGAAGGATTCCGAGTAGTTAACACAAGTAATGAATATTGGAGTTATGCTGGGATAAAAATATTGTCAAATAATAATTTATTTCAGAATAATACAATTTCATACCATAGTACTGGTATTTGGATTGAACATTCAGTTGATAATGGGTTTTATGATAATTATTTTAATCGGAATCTTATTGGTATTGCTCTCAATGAATCCTGTCAAAATGATGTTTCTAATAATAGTTTTATGTATAATACGCTTGGGATTCAAACCTTTTCTAATTCTGACTACAATCTCTTCTCTTATAATAATTTCAATGGAGTTTTCGGGATTTCACTTGATAAATCATCATATAATGAGATTACAAGGAACAATCTTGTAAGTAATACGAATAATATATCAGCAAGTGGAGGTATTTTTTTGTATCGCTCACATTATAATGAGATTAATAATAATACAATCGCTAATTATTCGTTTCTTGGGATTAGTATTGAGTTATCAAGTGGTAATTTTGTTTTTAGAAATAATATTATTCATAATGGACTCTATGGTGTTTATTTATTAGAGTTATCAATGAAGAATGACATAAGTCAGAATAATTTCTTTGATAACGGTTACGATGAAACTATACCATTAACTGATAATGCATTTATCTGGAATAGTTTCTTTAATCATTGGGATGGTAATTTTTGGGATGATTGGGCTTATAGATTACCAAGAATTATAAAGGGAAGGATAGGAAGAACTGGTGGCTTAATAAAAATACCATATGTTAATTTTGACTGGCATCCTGTAAAAGAACCATATAATATATAGATATTAACATTTAATTATTCACAACTGAATTAATAAGTTGGGGGAGAAATTCCTTTGAATACAAATATATTAGCAATTGGAATTATTTTTCTATTTATTATTTCAATAATAACTCCAATAATAATAGGATATAATGTTATACCACTATTTATCACTATTTTACCACTATTTTTCTATTATCTTTATATACATAATCGCTAATATTAAGACGCCAGATAAAATTCTGGAGATGTAAAAAAGATAAATTTTTTTAGCGGGGTTAAAATTTTTTCGTCTTTTTTGTTTCTCTTTTTGAATTATTTGGTTAAACGGCCGAGACGGGAACGCTAAAAGTTATCCTACTCTCTCGGAAGGTCATAAGATATTAAAAAGGTGAAAAAAAAATGCATCAGAAAAAATTTAAAAAAAGTTATGCCATAGGGATTATCTCAATTTTTATAATTATATCAATAGCTCCATCAAATATAAATGCAGATGATGATATTGAAGTTCAATATTTTAAATGGGATGGAACCCGAATAATTGAAGAAATAACAGATGTGTCCACAGGTACTTGGAATACATTTCTAGATGAATTTGAATCTTGCGAGGATGCTGAAGAAGGATATGTTGTTTTTCAAGATTATGGGTTAGCGCCACAAGATAAAACATATGATGATTTTGTAGAGTGGTCTGAAAATGAATATGAAAACAATCAAGAGATGCAGGAATATGTAGAAAACCATTCCGTATCCCACAAAGATCATTATTTTGCAGCAGATTTTGTTGGTGATTCAGGAACAATTAATGCACCGTTCAATTGCACTAAGGGAATATTCTCTAATTATTATATTGAAACAACTACAGATGAAGGTGGTATTCTTACTTATGTCAGCCTTATTCCGCTTGATGCAGGTCATTGGGAAGAAAATGATTTTTTTGAGGAATTACGTTTATTCTATATTGGAGGCTATTGGCCACCTGTTCACAATGGTCCAAACTATTTACCAAAGAAATTTGCTTGTATAGCTCTTTATGCAGAGGCTACGATGGAAATTAGTGAATAATAATATACATCATCAAATCTATAATGGATTGTTTGTTATTCTTTCTTCTTTTTTTCTTTTTTCAACCAACTATTTGATTTCCTTAGCATTTTTCATTAAGAATTAACTAATTTTTCTTTGAGAGTTTTTTACAATTTTATATCTTTTAGAGCATGTTTCTTTGGTTTTTTTAACATTTGGAAATTCTGGATTTAACAACATATTTCCTTCTTTTATCAACTTTAGCAACTGCTGTAAAACAAATTATAATATGCTAATTTTAAAAAACTAACAATCCTCTTTTATCATAAAAATCAATATTGAATTATTAACCAAATCTTTTTGAAAAATCATGTTTCCAAAATATACTTTTACAAGGAGACCTATAGGTCCAATAAACTGTAAGATCTTTTGGTTGTATAATCCATGAGTAGGCAGTTACACTATTATTTTCTTTGTCAGGATGGCGACATATATCACCTGAATCTTTTCCATTCTTATCATATCCTCCACCATGATCTCTTGTAATGCTCATACAGGTTTCTAATGTTATGTTGCCGTAACTACTATTTAGTAGCTCAAAAGCCCTTTCTGCCCTTAAACCAGATGATGGATATTCTTTAGGGTATACTGAACCGGTTAGATTCGGGTCCAACCATTGATGATGATTTGCATGCCATAAAATATCTGATCTTTCACCGGTAATGTCGGTAGAGTTTCCAAAAATGGTTTTAATGTAATTATGTGTATGCTCTATTATTAAAATGCCTCCGTTTTTATCACAAAAACATGAAGATGAGGAATCATACTGGTGAAACCAACCCTGTCCTTTTTGAGATGCTCTTTCAATACTTTTATATAATTTTGCAGCCTCTGAAACATCTTTACATGTCATTATTGCCAATCTCTCAAGCATCATTGTTGATATTCCAGGTCCCTCGTCTATATATCTGCTCTGATTTTCAGTAAGTCGAGTCCCAGGTGATCCCCAGCCTAAACCCTTTTCATTTAAAAATGCAAACTCATATATAACTGGTATTCCCCAAAATGCATATTTGTATCTAATTGTGTTTATTCTTACAATCCAGCATTTTAAGGAAAACATACGGTGTAGAATAGTACTTATAGTCTCTCCAATTCCAATTCTTGTATCTACATTAAATGTAAGAAATGTTTGATTATTTTTAGTTGCTTTTCCTGTAGCTAAAGTAACCGTGCATTCATGATTAAATATTGAAAGAAATAAATTTTGCAGATAAATTAGTCTCTCTAGTTTTATATTGAGGCTATCTGATAAGCCCTTAAGTTGGTCCAAAAAGAAAGGGCAATTTTTCTCCATATCATTTATCTGATTTTTTATATCGCTTTTACTGACCTGAATCTTTTTTACAAAATCTGCTAAAAAGTCAATAATTTTATACATTAAACGAAATCGTCTTCCAACTTTCAAACCATATTCATATGGGGAAGAAGCTTGAATATTAACTATTGATTCTTCGGACTTATCATTAAATAATCTTATTTGATTTCCAAAATTATTTGTTTTACTATTTATCGCTGGCATCAAAGCTATTCCAAAAAACATTAGAATAATACATATAGCCAGCAATTTCTTCATTTTTTAATGATTCTCCCTATATTTATTTTAATGGCCAGCTTAGTATATAAATCCTTTGAGCAAAAATTACTGCTTTGAAAATTCTTGTTTTAAGAGCCTATTTAATTACCATTAAGTAATTTTAAAATAAGTTGATTTTTTTGTTTTTTAAAGGTTATTTCATAATCCTCAAAAATTGGATGTCGTCCCAGTAAAACAGGTATATCATTTCTTCCAGATACATGTATCTGAATGTTTTTATAGACTGCATTTTTTTGTTTGTTTCCCATTACCATACTTAATGTCGCTTTGAATAAGGAAGTAGTTCCTCCAGCAGTATCAACATCACCTGCTTTTTTTAATTTTAAACCTAGATAGTTTGCAATTGGCTTAGGTATAACTATAAAATCTCCACCCGAGTCTAGTAAAGCGTCAATAAATGGAGTTTCTTGGTCCTTGTAATAAAATTTAACAGGTACAACAGGATATCTGAAATATTTGAAAACAAATTTTGATTCTGGCATAAGAAGCAATGTAAATGAATATCATATGATAATACTTTTGTTATTTTATAGTTCAAAAAAATAATAATTAAAAGTCTCTTAATCTGCCATCTAACACTTTTGATATTTTTATTTTATCATCTGGGAACTTATCAGATGGATATTTTTCTTCAGCAAGTTTTAGTATGTCCTCAACATTTGCACTATGATCTATTATTTCATCGTTGAATAATAGGAGCCATTCTCCGGAGAACTTCTTTTGCATGTCTTCTTGCTTCATCAATTAAGTCTTACCATGTATAATGTATTTAAAATTTGCGTCATTTTATGGTATTTTTACGTTTTTTTTACGGTTTTAAAAGGAGATATTACCAAAAAGTATATATATGAGAACGTACAGAATAATAGTGCAATACAATTTTATACAAAAATACAAGAAGAGGGTGTATAGATTATGAACATTATAACACTTGATGATTTATCTAAAGCAATAGCAAATAGAGTTGGAATTAATATTGAAGAAGCACGTAGAGATGCCGGATTTGTTATGGATATTTTCGGTTTCCAAGATAGAGTTATTGACAATGTATTAGATCCAGAAGATAGACAATTATTTTACATTTTAGAAGAAGAAGGAATGCTTACAACTGAAAGAGAAGAAACAACTCTATATGATGGGAGAGAATGGAGAACTCATTATTGGGTGATAAGAAAAGATATAATACTAAGATATGCAAAAGATGAAAACAAAAGAGTAAGAAGTGTCCTTTCAGATAAACAAACTATTGAAGATATATCTGATGAAGCAATTTATGATGCTCTAGATGATCAAACCTGGGTATCAAGAAAAATTGAAGAATAATTAATCAATTTTTCATTATTTTTTTCTTTCCTATTTTAAAAAAGTTAATAACTAAGTTTTAGTTTCATAAATTTCACTAATTTGGAGGCTAAGTTATAGTTTATAGGTGGAAAAATGACAAAAAGAAAGATACTAATTAGCTCAGAATCAGTAACTGAGGGTCATCCTGATAAAATGTGTGATTTAATATCAGACTCAATTCTTGATGAGGCAATAAAACAGGACAAATTTTCTCGTGTTGCAATTGAGACCGGAACAAAAAACGGGGGAGTCATGGTTTTTGGGGAGATGACTACAAAAGGTTATCTTGATATCCCAAGAATTGTTAGAGATGCAATCAAAGAAATTGGTTATACAAAAGCAGAATATGGAATTGAATGGGAAACATGTTCAGTATGGGTTCAGATAACTGAACAAAGTCCAGATATATCAATTGGTGTTACAGAAGGTGATGGGCTTCATAAGGAACAAGGTGCTGGAGATCAGGGTATGATGTATGGTTATGCCTGTAATGAAACTAAGGAACTTATGCCACTCACGATTTCTCTTGCTCATAAGCTTACCAAAAGACTTGCAGAAGCAAGAAAGAAAAATGAAATTCCATATTTAAGACCTGATGGAAAATCTCAGGTTTCAATTGAATATGATGAAAAAGGAAAACCGATTCGGGCGGATACAATTGTTGTTTCAACCCAGCATGATGGTGGTATATCTTATGATAAAATTAAAAAGGATGTTATTGAAAAGATAATAAAACCAATTTGCGGAAAATGGATTGATAAAGAAACTGTCTTTCATGTAAATCCAACTGGAGCTTTTGTAAGAGGAGGTCCTTATGCTGATGCAGGTCTTACAGGCAGAAAGATAATTGTTGATACATATGGCGGCATCGGAAGGCATGGAGGCGGTGCTTTTTCTGGAAAAGACCCGTCAAAAGTAGACCGCAGTGCTGCATATATTGCACGTTATATTGCAAAAAACATAGTGGCAGCAGGAATTGCTGATAAATGTGAGATACAAATTGCATATGCAATAGGTGTTGCTGACCCTGTTTCAATAAATATTGATTGTTTTGGAACAAACAAGATTCCAGTTGATAAGATAGAAAAGCTGATAAGAGATTTTTTCCCTTTAAAACCAAGTAATATAATAAATCATCTTGAACTTCGAAAACCGATTTATACTAAGACTGCAGCTTATGGTCACTTTGGAAGAGATGATCCGGATTTCTCCTGGGAAAAGACAGATAAAGCAGATATCCTTAGAAAAGAAGCAGGATTAAAAAAATAAATCCCATTTTTTATCTTTTTTCATTTTTTTAGAAAAAAGTCAATTTTATAAATAATTATATTAATTAGTAATAACATAATATTATTAATTATTAATTAAAAAGGTGATACTGAATGGTTGAATTTGAGACTCTTAAGTCTAAAGAGGTTAAATTTGGAAAAAATAGTTTTATCGAGATCTCAAAAAGAAAGGTAAAAACACCAGTTGGTGAAAATGAGTTTATTGCAATCTCACGAGGTTATTATTTACCAGATAATACAAAAAGATGGAGAGCATCAATTGCTCTACCAAATGAAAAAGAAAAACGTGAAAAAATTGCTGAAATAATAAAGTCTTTTGATAAATAAATTTACATTTCATTTTTAATATGAATATGTGTTTTTTTCTTTTTTTTTTGTTTTTCGTTAATTTAAAGTAGCCTTTTAATAATTTAGAGGTGTGGTATTAAAGGGTGGTGAAAAAGAAAATAGAATATACATTATAATTGCAGTTATCATTCTAATAGTTGTAATATTGACGGTTTTTTTTAGTTCAAACACTTTCACTAAGGCTTTTATTGAGGATAGTGTCTTAGCAAGTTCTTGGTATGAGGATATTGAGGAGCGCACTGATAAATCTCAGCTGTTTGGTTTGGAAAATTTTGCAAGTTTTACCTATAAAAACAACAATATAAGTTATCCAGCTTACGTTACTGTCACAAGTATTAAACTTTTTTTTATGATGAACGAAGATGATCTTTTACAAGCAACTGAGGATACATTAAATAAAGCTTCAGAACATGATATTATTATTGATATGAATACGAAAAACTCAGGTGTAAGAGAGCTAGTTAATGGTCATAAAACAACCTTTATTACATTCAATGGTACTGATAATTCAAAACAGCCAGTAGAACAAATTAAAATAATTGGTGAATCGTGGAATTGTGGCAGTTCAGGAACCTCAATTATTTGTATAGGTGTTGCACAAATTACAGTTAATGCTAATAGTAATTCAAAAATTGATACAACTTATTGGGATAAGATAGTTGATCAAAAAAATGGTTTAATATCTAATGTAAAGTGCCACTGATTTATTCTTCGGCGATTTCTGCTTTTTTCAAGTCGTTACCAATTGGGCAATCAATATCCTCAAAAACCTTTTTTACAAGGAAAGTTTTATCTTTATTTAGATTGACAGAACATAGATCGTAATTTTCACAACCTATGTTTCTACATTCAATATTTTCCATCTTTGTTTTGGTTCCTTCTGAAATCTTTTTGTCAATTGCTACAATTATAGGTGTTTCTTGAACTTCTACTACTACAACTGTTCCCTCATGAACATTACAGTTATGTTTTTTATCTCTTACATTTGTAATTTTGTATTTTCTTCCTATCTTTAAATTGAAACATACTGTTTTTAATTTGCAGTTTCTACATTCGTTATTTGGTCCAAAATAAATAAATTCCGCATCATCTTTAGCAATTTTCTCGCCTATTAGAGTCACTAATGGCATATTATATTACTCCTGTAATCTTTGCAAGTCTTTTTGCAGCATCTTTTGTAAGACCGGTTTCTCCAAGTATTGAATATCTTTCAGGTCTTATTTCTTGTGCTCTTCCTAAGGCTTCGATGATTTTTTTCTTTGAAACACCTAATTCTGTTGATGTTGTTGGTGCACCAATCTTTTTTAATGCATCTCTTACCTTTTCCCAATCTCCACCATGTAAATAGACCATCATTATTGCTCCTACTCCACATTGTTCACCGTGCATTGGTCTCTTATATTTTTTTCCTTTGAGCATTATCCCAGGTCCTAGATGATCAAGCATATGGGAAAACATATGTTCTGAACCTGATGCTGGGCGAGTATTTCCTGCAACACTCATAGCAACGCCTGATACAATCATTGCTTTTACCCCAAACCAAGCAGATTCCTCAGTATTCACTCTGATATCATCTGCGTTGTCAATTAAAAGCTGAGCAGCTGTTTTTGCGAGAACTGCAGCATGACTGCTGAACTCTTCACCTTTAAGTCTATGAGCAAGTTCCCAATCCATCACTGCTGAAATATTCGATATTACATCAGCGCAACCTGATGCAAGCATTCTATATGGTGCTTTACTTATAATTTTAGTATCTGCAAGAATTGCTAAAGGAGAAACTGCAGTTTTTGAAACTGACCCTTTGCTATGCTTTAAAGACGCACGTGGGGAAGCGATTCCATCATGAGCTGCCGATGTTGGAACACTTATAAATGGTCGATTAAGCTCAAAAGCTGCAAGTTTAGTAACATCAATAACTGATCCACCGCCAACTCCTAATAAAAGTTTGATTTTTTGTTTATGAGCATATTTTATAAGTCTATTAACTTCACCTACTGTTGGAGATGATACTACCCTTTCTTTAACATTATAATTTGATTTTTTTAGAATTTTTGAGATTTCATCTCCAGATAGTTTTTTTGTTTTTTTGTCTTCTACTATTAGAACTTCCTTTCCTCTTCCTATTCTATCGCATAATTCAGCAACTTGGGAGGTAGTATTATGCCCTACAATGATCTCTCTTGGAAAAATCATTGTTTTTGATTTTATAAATCGTTCCATACTAGACAGGTAAACCACGAGTTTAATATATTATTTTTTCCTTTCATGCAAGGAAAATGAAATTAATAGAGTGTTATAGAAAAAAACCTGCAATTTTCTCTCTATACTTAATAATCTTAATATTATTGGTGATAATAGCTGGACTTGTTTTAGCTCCTTCGATTTTCTATGATCAATGGATATGGAAATATTACTGGGGTCCTATTGTTGCTGATGCATCAGACGGTACTGCAATCCATAATGGAATTGCTGCAAGAGAGGGGTATACAATAGTTTCTGAGATTACTTATGGATTAATTTTAATAATAGCGTTGTACGCAATTTACCAGTTGTTAAAAAAACTCAAAATAAATGTTGATTGGAAATTTGCTCTTGCTCTTATGCCATATATAATATTTGGACCAGTTAGTAGAGTTCTTGAAGATACTAATTATTTCAATGAACCCATTGAATATTGGTTTATTTCTCCTTTGATTTATCTTCAAATTGCAATTATTGCAATTTTATTTTTATTACTAGGCTACTATCTTGAAAAAAAATTAAAAAATAGATTTTTTACTGTAAACAGAACAATTTTTTTAGGCGGGCTTATTTTTTTAATCCCCTCCTTTTATTTGATTGCTATTTGGATCCTAGGTGACAGATGGGGGCCAACTGCTGGTATTAGATTTGATGTTTTTTTAATAGTTATAGGATTAGTATTATTAATTGTTGGAATTGTTTATATTGTCGCATATATCTTTAGAGAAAAAGAAAATATCTCAGTTTATAAAAATCCACTTAACCTTGCAATGCTTTCTGGTCATCTCATTGATGGAATTACTAGCTATATAAGTATTAAAGACCCATTTTCAATGGGATTATTTTATGCAGAGAAACACCCTGCATCAAATGTTTTGTTAAATATTTGGGGACCACTTTTCCCTATTGTAAAATTTCTGCTGATAATTGTTATAATCTATGTTTTTGATGTTATGTTTAAGGATGATTTGAAGAATTATTTGACACTTGTGAATCTTTTAAAAATTGGAATATTGATTCTTGGTTTCTCACCTGGTTTAAGAGACTTATTAAGAGTAACGATGGGTGTATGATCTAATGAGACGTCATCCTGATTGGCTAAAGGTAAAAATCGGTGGTGGAGAATCATTTGTTAAAATGAAGTCTCTTTTAAGAGAAGCAAAACTACATACAATCTGTGAGGAGGCAAAGTGTCCGAATATTGCTGAGTGTTTTGGTTCTGGAACAGCTGTTTTTTTAATCCTAGGTGATATTTGCACAAGGGATTGTAAGTATTGCTATGTAAAGCATGGAAAACCTTCAAAAATAAACCTTGATGAACCAAAAGATGTTGCTGTAAGTGTAAAAAAATTAGGATTGAAATATGTTGTTATAACTTCAGTTACAAGAGACGATCTTTATGATGGTGGAGCAGATATTTTTCATAAAACGATTAAAGAAATTAAAAAATTAAATCCCAAAGTTATTGTTGAAGTTTTAATTCCTGATTTTAAGGGAAGTATTTCATCCTTGAAGAAAGTAATTGAAGCAAAACCAGATGTGATAAATCATAATATCGAGGTTGTAAAGAATTTATTTGCGGATATTAGACCCCAAGGTGATTATGAAACTAGTTTGAAACTTCTTAGTAATATAAAAAAATTAAAAAAAGATATCAAAACAAAATCTGGCTTTATGGTTGGACTTGGTGAAAGTGATGAACAAATTTTAAAAACAATGAATGACTTAAGACAGGCAGATGTTGATTTTTTGACAATAGGCCAATATCTGCAACCTTCAAAAAGCCATGTTGAAATAAATAAATATTATACGCCAGAGGAATTTAACGAGTTTAAGAAAAAAGGTCTGGATTTAGGCTTCAAACATATTGAATCAGGTCCTCTTGTAAGAAGCTCTTATCATGCTGAAAAAGCATTAAATTTGTAAACAAAAAATAGATGAAATTTATAAATAAAAAATAAATGCAATGTTATTATGAAATCTAATTCAATTTACAAAGTGCCAGATGGCAAACTTCTAAAAATAACTTTAGAGTACAATAAAGAAAAAAATTTAATCGCAGATTTAAAAATCACAGGTGATTTTTTCGCTTATCCAGAAGAGGCTATTGAGCTTATTGAAGATAAACTTAGAAATTCTTTATTAAAAAGAGATGCTTTAATTGAAAAAATAAATTCTATTATCAAGGAAAATCAAATCGAGTTTATTGGACTGAATGCAAAAGGACTTGCAGATGGGATATTGATGTGTTTAAAATGATTGAAGAATGGAGATTGTTAATTACTGAAGATAATTCAGCCTATACAAATATGGCGATGGACAGAGCTGAAATTGTTAGTATAAGCAAGGGTAATGCTCCACCAACTGTCAGATTTTTTACATGGAAACCTCGTGCGATATCGATTGGATATTTTCAAAGCTTAAGAGAAGAGGTAAATCTAGATGCATGCAGAAATCTTGGTGTTGACTATGTTAGAAGAATTACTGGTGGAGGCGCGGTATTTCATGATAAAGAGCTTACTTATAGTATTGTAATTCCAGAATCCCATAATCAAATCCCAAAAAACATTATGAAAAGCTATAGTAGGATTTGTGGAGCAATTATTAAAGGGCTAAACCAGTTAGGAATAGATAGTAGCTATTATCCAATAAATGATATAATTGCAAGTGGTAAAAAAATATCAGGCAATGCTCAAACAAGAAAAGCAAAAACAGTTCTTCAGCATGGCACTATTTTGATGGATGTTGATGTTGAGGAGATGTTTTCTCTTTTAATTGTCCCAAATGAAAAAATTAAGGATAAAATGATTTCAGATGTAAAAGAAAGAGTAACTTCAGTTAAAGATATCCTTGGTAAAAACATTAGTTTTAATGATGTAGCTGATGCAATGAAGATAGGTTTTGAGGATGAATTTAATATAAATTTGAATCTTGGTACTTTCACCGAGGAAGAAAAAGATTTAACAGACAAATTTGAAAAGGAATTTTTCTCAACAAATGAATGGAACAATAGAAGATAAAGAATAATTATTTATGAAAATAAAAGCAAAAATTGTAAATGCATTCACAGATTCATCTGAAGGTGGGAATCCTGCTGGAGTTGTACTAAACTCACCTGAACTTAATGACAAGCAGATGACCTATATTACAAAACAATTGAAAGTATCAGAAACTGCATTTGTTTTTCCAAGCAGAAAAGCAGATTTCAAGGTTAGATTTTTTTCACCGAATATTGAGGTTGACTTATGTGGTCATGCAACTATTGCAACGTTTTTTACAATGGCATTAGAAGAAATATTTGATAAGAAACTTAACATGATTTTAACTCAAGAAACAAAAGCTGGATTATTGCCAGTATCAATAGAATTTTTTGATGATGGAAGTGTTAACAGAGTTATGATGTCTCAAGACAAACCTATATTAAAAGATATACATTTGGATATATCTGAAATTTCTGATTCTTTGAATTTATCTAAAGGTAATATTAATGAATCCCTCCCTATACAAGCTGTCTCAACTGGTCTTTTTACATTACCTATATGTATAAAATCTTATCAAGTTCTAAAATCAATTAAACCTGATTTTGATAATATTAGAGAAATTTGTGAAAAGTATAATTTTGGTAGTTATCATCTTTTCACATTTGAAACAATTGAAGCAAGATCAGTCTATCATGCAAGAAATTTTGCACCAGTTTATGGAATAAACGAAGATCCAGTTACAGGTACTGCAAATGGAGCAGTTTGTAGTTATCTTTTACTTAATAAAATAATTCATGAAAATATTCTAATCTGTGAACAAGGAGACATAATTGGTAGACCTGGTAGGGTGTTTGTAGAAATTGTTAAAAACTCTGTGAAAGTAGGTGGAATGGCAAAATTAGTAAAAGAAAAAGAAATTAAATTATAAAGAGAGAGATAAAGATTTTTTTTTTTAGGTAGTATAATATTCCTCAAGCTCTATTATCATCCCTTCATAACTTATTGAAGAGGTAGTACTACCTCCTAATTGCATTTTTGGGCAAATTCCATTTTCATCTATCCACAGTATTGATGTGGAATTTGCATAACCTTGTATCTGCTTTATTTCTACTACATAACAATCTTCAAATGTTCCTTGATTTACTGTCACATCCTCTTGTCCTGTAACACTGATTATTAGATTTACTTCAGTATCTATCCCCATTACACTCATAGTGTATGCTACTTCCTTTAGATAACCGACAAATAGATCATCTTTTAGCAGTGTACAATCCCAATAATCCTCTGATGTTTCGATAACTGTCGATTGGCTACCTATCATGCTGCTGTCAACAGTAACTGTTATCTCTCCGGTTTCTTTGTTAATATCAAGAATCATACTCATATCAATATTGAATGGTTGATTTATATTGAAGTCATAGTAAAAATAAGCAAGTTTACCATCGCTTTTTGAAACATAAGCATTTATGCCATAATCTAAATCCATCGATTGTCCATATATCTCAAAATTGTAGCTTCCCTCACCTGTTATTTTATAGCATTGCTCGCCATTGTAATATTCTTCACCGAGATTAGTAAATGAAATTTCACCTAATTTTTCACCAATTAGATAATAACCGTATACTGCTGTATGTCCGATTTCTGGTGTAGTTAAGGCATTTCCACTGTTGACAATCGATTCGATATTGAATTTTGGACCACCCTTTACAGAAATCTTATTTATTGAAGGATTGTTTGTTCCTTCATTAAAAATATAACCTGAAATTAGATATGCACCAATAATTACTGCTGAGATAAAAATAACAGAGATTACTGTTAAAAATTTATAATTTCTAGTAGGTTTATTTGAAACAGGATATTGACTTACTGCTTGATTTTCTTGGTATTGGACGGGCTGATTTTCTTTTTCATTATAATATGATTTATTTTGTTGATAGATTTGTTTAAGCTCTGCACCACAATTTAAACAAAAACTAGCTTCATCGGAGTTACTTTCTCCACATTCTGAGCAATATTTATTCATTTTCTTCCCTCTTCCTCTACCTTTTTTTAATTTTATTTACTTAAATTTTTCCAGTCAACATATTTAAAATTGCCCTGTAAAAATGTCAAAGTGAAATTATTGCTAAATGTAGATTCCATTTTAAGATTTAAATATATATAATATAACTACTTTAAGAATATTTAAAAATATATATAAATATATAACCTAATATTTAGTATATTTATCAAGATCTATTTGCATTCCATCACTTGCAGCAATGATTCTTATACCAAGTTTTTTTGAAAGATTTTCAGCTAGCTCCCAGGGTTTTGCCCTAATTACATTCATTCCAAAATGAGTAAGAATTGTTAATTTTGGTTTTTTGATTGATAAAATGTCTTCAATTTCATCTAATGATAAATGATTAATGTAATCTTTTCCTTCTATTAAAACTGTATTTATGATAAAAATATCACCATTATAAAATAATTCAATTCCCTTGAAATATTTCGTGTCAGTAATTAATGATATTGAAAAATTATTTCCTTTAATATTCAAACCATAGGTCTCTACACCATGGGTATGCTTAACTGGAGTTGAAAATGAAATGTTTCCAATTTTATATTTGCCCTTTTCTTTAAGAATCTCGATTTTTTCAACATAAGACCTAACATATTTTAAGATAACAGGGTCATCATCTAATGCATCTTTAGGAGCAAAAACTACTCCTTTTTTATTAAAACCTCCGTTGGTCATTGCTTCAATCATTATGTTTATATCATTTGAATGGTCAATGTGGCGGTGAGTAAGTATTATTCCATCAAGATCTGTTGGATTAAGCTTTGGTCTGCTTGATAGGCATGTGTTTAGTGATCCTGGACCAGGATCTATTAAAAGATTTGTATCATTAATAGTTAACCAAATACCACCTGATTTTCTAAGCTGTCTGCTTACAACAAATCTTGCACCAGCTGTTCCTAAAAATTTAATCCTATTCATTTCTATCATATCTTAAGAAAACTTTTTTACACGGTATAGCTTATCTTTGTTTATGAACCTTTTTGATTACACATATAATTTAGTAAGGCAGATTCCAGATGGAAAAATTTCTTCCTATGGTGAAGTCGCAAAAGCGCTAGGCGACATAATTGCCTCAAGGGCTGTTGGAAGAATGATGAATCAGAATCCAGATGCTGATACAATGCCATGTTTTAAGATCGTCCATTCAGATGGCAGAATTGGTGGATTTGGACTAGGAATAGATGATAAGATTAGAAGACTAAAAGAAGATAATGTTTTAGTTAATGATGGGAAAATAGTTGATTTTGAAAATGTTTTATTCAATGATTTTAAAACAGATTATCCATTAAAAAATCTTAGACGGAGGCAGATAGAACTAAGTAAAAATGTCTCTTTAAAAGATGATTTTCCCTGTTTGGATGCTTTAGCAGGAATAGATGTAGCTTATCCAAGAAGTGAGTTTGAAAATGCAACTGGTGCTTGTGTTGTAATGGACTATAAAACAAAAGAGGTTATTGAGGAAGTTACAATTTCTTCTAAAACAGATTTTCCATACATATCAACATATCTGACATATAGAGAGCTGCCTGTTATTAAAAAATTAATTAAAAAACTTAAAACCAAACCTTCTATTTATATGTTTGACGGAAATGGAATTTTTCATCCTTATTCTTTTGGATTGGCATCTCATGCTGGAGTTGTCCTTGATGTAGCAAGCATTGGAGTTGCTAAAAGTTTACTATATGGCGATATCAAAAATAGAGATGTTTTTATAAACGGTAAAAAGAAAGGATTTATTTATTTCTCTTCGCCAAAATTAAAGAATCCAATTTATGTATCACCAGGCCATAAAATCTCATTTGATACCTCATTGAAAGTCGTTAAGCATTTTTGCAAATATAAACTCCCTGAGCCAATAAGAAAAGCTCATATTTTAGCTACACAAAATGTTTAATCATTTTTAGGAAAATCGTTACTTGAGACAGGTGGAATCCCTCTTTTTTCAAACCATTTTTTATATTCAGTTAAAAGTGATTTTTTTAATGCTTTTCTATGGAAATACACTCCATCTACATTAGGAGTAGCGTCTACTGCTTTTTCAAACATCTCTTCGTCAATATTTCCTGAATCAATATGATATGAAGGAATCATATGGCCGAATGCAATTTTTTTTTCAAGAGCGACATCAGTAAATCTAGGTGCATAATGACCTCCCCCAACGCCAATGAGAACTGGTAGCTTACTTTTTATATCCTCTTCATAATGATATTGTGAAAGTAGCTCTAAAACAGATTTTGCAACAATACTTGCTGGTTTCTTTTTTACCCATTCTTCCTTATTGCTTCCAACTTCGACAAAAAGTGTTGGTATTTCTAGATAAGGACCATGATGAGTTACTTCAAAACAAACTTTATGGTAAAGGTTAGCCTGCGTTGCATTCTTTTTAATAATTCTAAGTAGTTCTGTCATTATTTTTGGAGAAGTTTGCGTTAAAGTTTTTGACTTTCCACCGAATTGAGCGTCTCCATAATTTCCGATTGGATGTGTTGTGAGAGTTGGTGCACCTGATTTACTTGTGTGGCGGGATATAAATATTGCTTGTTTTGGTTTAATTTTTAATTCTTTTTCAATTTCTTTATCAAGATTTTCATGTCTTATTTTTTTGTCATTTATTGTAACAATTATAATATCTTTCATATCAGCATGTTTGTAAACCGGGTTATTATAAAATGTATCAATTTCTTTCCATTCTGATTGCTCTAAGATATTATCTCTGATATTAATACTTGCAGGGTCATGTGTAGAAGATATAATTAAAACAGTAATTTAACTCACCTGCAGGTGAAACAAAAAATAGCCTTTTAAATTTAATCTTTTTTACATTCATTTTCTTTACTAAAAAGTTCTTTTAATTTTTGCATTCTTACAACAATATGAATTCTGTCCTCAACATCACAGACTTTTGCAATATATTTTATTTCTTCTACTTCCTGTTTTGTTGATAGTAATCCGATGACAATCATATTTCAACAGATTTTTTTATATTTGTGAGTATATAATAGTTATTGTACAAATGTTATCAATGAAACTATATTCTTTTAAAGTTATTATAAAAAAATATTTTAAAATATTCAACATTTAAAGTACATAAAAATATATATTATTATATAACTTTTTAATAGGTAAATTTATTTTCCTAATCTGGCCTCATGTATTTTATAATTGCAACAATAAAACCAAGAACAATAGGTATAAATACGATGTAATAAAGGATATTTAATTTCCTAAAAAATTCAGTAAGATCATATCCATAATAATAAAGGAGCACAATTAAAACTAATATAACTGGAACTAGCATTGTGAATATTAAAGGTAGAGATTCCCTATTCACTTTTCATCCCTTCTCTTTTTATTAATATATCTTTTAGTATATTTAAAGATATATTATCATATATATATTAATTATATTCTTTATCCTTTTGAATTGATGAATATTTTTCTGTTCCTGAGAATATCTCGTTAACTTGGCAATTTGAAAATGCCGTATCCATCTCTCGTGGTCTATATTTGCCATCTATTGAATCCCAATAGATTTCTATGCTTTTATTATCAATTGCAAGTACAATTCCCTTATATTCTTTGATTTTCCCATTTTTATCTTTATAAATCTTTTTTACCCTATCACCTAATTCAAATATATCATACAATGAAGGATAATTTATATTTTTCTTTTTTCTTCTTCCTTTAACCAATGAATACACCCATACCATCAATTAATAGTTGTTATTCTCTAAATTATTATATATAAACCTAACTTGGGAGTTTATCAAAATGAAATTTTTACAAAAATATAAGTTATGTTAGAAGTTACAACATACATAATGGTGAAAAAAAGAATTTTAGTAATTCTAGTTGTTTTTTTAATAGTTATAAATTTTTTTATGAATATTCAAGTAGGCATTGTTGCAAAAGCTGAAAAGTTATATGTTGGTGGAATCGGGGAAGGTAATTACAGTTCAATTCAATCTGCAATAAATAATACATCTATTGACGATATTGTTTATGTTTACAATGGAAAATATTTTGAAAATATTATGATTAATAAATCAATAAGTTTAATTGGTGAAAATAAAGAAAATACAATATTATATGGAACCGGTTCAAACAATGTAATAACAATAAGGGCTACATCTGTTAATATTACAGGTTTTACAATTCAGAACGGTCTGATTTCAGGTATTTTAATTGAAAGTTCTAAAGATTGTAAGATTTTTAGAAATATAATCGATAACAATATTATTGGAATAAAACTAATATCCTCAAAAAATTTTATAATTACAAACAATACAATCTCAAATAACTCAGAGGTTGGAATAAATATTACAAATACTCATACTAATTCAAATGTTTCAAAATATAATACAATTTATCTAAACAATTTCATTGACAACAAAAACAATGTTTTTGATGAAGGAAAAAAAAACAATTGGTCTTATGAAAATCAAGGAAATTTCTATGACGATTATAATGGGATTGATAAAAACAATGATGGTATTGGAGATAATTCATATTCGATTGCTGGTGGAAAAAACAAAGATAAATACCCACTAATGATGCCTTATAATGGAAAAATTAGATTAAAAGAATTCTATGTTGATGATGAGTCACTTTATACAATGCTTATTATCGGAATGATTATAGTAATAATATTTCTAATTCCCATTGCTTATGTATGGTATAGAAAAACAAGACATTTGAAATAAATTATTTATGTTGTTTTAATTGTTCCTAGGACTGGTTCATAAATTAAGCCTTTATCCATGAGTGAATTTAGTGATTCTTCTATTGAATCCTTGTCAAGTCCTGCCTTATTACACTTTTCTGTTATCAAATCCCAAGGTGCTCCGTTTTCCCCTTCTACCTTTTTAATTATCTCAAGAACAGTGTTTTCAAAATCCTCAGAGCTATCTTCTTCCTTCTCAGGTTCTTCCTTTTTTGTTATCTCTTTTTCTTCCACTATATCCTGTTCTTCTTTAATATCATCATCTATTTTTTCTTCTTTGTCTTCTACTTTTTCATCTATTTTTAGATTAGGTAATGTTTCTTTTCCTGGTCTGAGATATTGAAGTGATTCTTTTATTAAAGCTACATATTTTTTCAAATCAATGTTTTCATATCCATTAAGAGCCTCAACGATTCCTTCAGATAGCTCTAGGCTATAACCCAGTTTTGTAAGTTCAGCTACATTTGACTCATCCATCTTCATTGCTTCTAGCAATGCTTCTACTCTATCTTTTGTATTTTTACATGTTTCATAAATCCATTTATCTCTAATATCGGCACTTACTTCTGAAATCCGCTCAGGTCTAATAGAGACATAAAGCATACCTTCTTCAGGAGTATACGTTCTTGCCTTTCCAATTACAGCAACAAAAGTGGGAACATCAATATTTGTAAGAGCATCAGTTACTTCCTTTTGGTAATGTCCAGAATATAATGTAAAAACCCCAGTGGGATCCGATATATGAGCTCTAACAAGTTCACCTTCCTGAGCAATATTTTCAACATCAGTAAGAACGCCTATTACAAACAATCGATTTACCTTTGCACCAAGAGGAGTAATAATAAAAGAAGGTGTCATTTCCCCTTCGCCTTTTATCTCGACAGTTGAATCGTTAAACTCTCCAGCAAAAACTCTCCATGCAGTTTGTCGTTTCATAGTAGGTCCTCCAGCTCTTGAGATAATTTTTCTGCTTCTTCGTTTATATCATAGTCAACAAGTTTTGCATTTTTTGCAAGAAGAGTTGTTCCAAACTCATCACCTAATGCATTTCCCTGCAAACTAATTCTTTGAGCAAAAAGTTTCTTGTTTATATCTTCTATCAACTCATCCTCATTCATTTTTTTGCACTCTTCAAGAGTGTTGTCAAGTATTTTTTCAGCTAAATCTTTATTTAAAATGCTTGTTACAGAACCTGTTCCATCATCTACAACTAGTTTTACTCTCAAATCCTCTTTACCCTTAACCTTTCCATGAATACTGCATTCATCATTTATCATTGCTCGGTTACATTCAGGACATCTTTGAATAACACCAGAACCAGTTCTAATTTCAATAATTGTGCCCTCGATTTCAACATCAAGAGCTCCTCTTTTTTCAACAATCTTAAAAAGAGGCATTTTTTGAATCTGCAAGTCTTTTTTCGGAATCTTATTTTTATCCAACTTTTTAACAGTTGCCTTTTGATCAAATGTTAATTGTGGAATACCCTTCCATGATTTTACATATCCACCTGTTATTTGAAGAACGTCTTCTTCTTTAAACTTAAAATCATACCATGAAGTAAACTGAGCTTTTCCTGTTTCATCTGCAAGAATTCCTGAAAAAACCTTTTTTGTTTCTCCGTCTACCTCAGTTTTTCTTTCATTGATTTCCAAAATCCTTGCAGTGACATCAACAGCACCAATACCGGATTTTAGATCCTTGATTTTCAAAGTTTTTGGTTCAAAGGCACTTTCAGGAAGTTTTTTCTTATCAGTCTTTTTAATACCAACTCTATCTCCAAGATTCAATTGAACATTTCCTTGCCACTCTTTTGTATATGCATTTGAAATTTCTAATACTTCACCTTTTTCAAAATCAATTTCGCTGCTCCAAGAAGTAAAAGAAATTGTTCCGCTTTCATCACCAAGAATTCCATAAAAAATCTTACGGGTTTCACCTTTTACAGTTATTTCTTTTGGATTAACTGCAATTACTCTACAAAGAATATTTACACTACGATCGTTTGGTTGAAGATCTGAAATGAGTTTTCGTTCAGATGATTGCTCAGATGACGTAAAAACAGCTTGTCCACCATACTTTTTTATTAAAGTCTGTTTAGCCTGATCAATTGGAACACCATATTCCATAAACTTACTGAGCTCTTTTTCAATGTCTTCTCTTGGAACCTCTTTTTCTGTATCATTCTTAAGAGCATTTAAAATATCATCAACATGATTATCTAAATCATCCTTAACCACAAATTTTGCCCCCTAAATCGGATAAACTTTTTGATATTTCAATGTATCCTTATTTTTATAATTTAGTATAAACCTGAAATGTTACCTTTTTTATCAATATCAATACTTTCTGATGTTGGTTTTTTTGGTAGGCCCGGCATTGTTGTTATCTTACCTGTCATTGGAACGATAAATCCAGCGCCAATCGAAAATTTGATTTCTCTTACGGTAATTTTGCACCCATCTGCTCTACCAAAAACCTCTGGGTCATCAGAAAGTGAATATTGAGTTTTTGCAATGCAAATTGGTAATTTGTCCAGCCCAAGTTTTTCACAGAGTTTTATGTCTTGCTCAGCAGCAACAGTATAAATTACTGCTCCTGCACCATACATCCTCTTTGCTATAGTTTCAATTTTTTCTTTAACTGGTTTGTTTGTGTCATATAAAAATCTAAAATTTGGTTTGGAATTATGTATTAAATCAACAAGTTTACCAGCAAGCTCAATTCCCCCTTCACCACCCTGGTTCCAAATGTCTGCAACGGCAACTGGTATTTTTTTAGATTTGCAATAGTTTTCGATTATATCGATTTCTTCATCAGTATCATCAATGTAGTGATTTATTGAAACAATTACTGGAACATCATAAAATGATATGTTTTCTAAATGCTTTTCAAGATTTTTAAGACCCTTATTAATGTCTCCATATCCATTTCTTTTTAAAGCCTTTACACTGACAACTAATACAGCTGCATCAGGTGTAAGTCTACCCGTTCTACATACGATGTTGAAAAATTTCTCCGCACCTAGTTCTGAACCAAATCCAGCTTCTGTAACAACATAATCTGAAAGCTTTAATGCAATTTTTGTAGAAATAAGACTGTTTGTTCCATGGGCAATATTTGCAAAGGGTCCCCCATGAATAAATGCAGGAACTCCCTCAATTGTTTGAGCAAGATTTGGTTGCAATGCATCCTTTAATAAAACTGCCATTGCACCAACTGCTTTTAAGTCACTTGCCGAAATAGGTTTATTATCATAAGTATAAGCAACAATAATTCTACCAAGTCTTTTCTTTAAATCTTCAAGGTCTTTAGAAAGACAAAGAATAGCCATGATTTCAGATGCAGGAGTAATTGCAAACTCTTCCTCATGAGGAACTCCATCTTTTGGTCCACCTAAACCAACAACAACCTTTCTTAGAGCACGATCACTAATATCAAGAACTCTTGGCCAAACTATATATCTTGGATCTATATGAAATGCATCTCCATGATGAATATGATTATCAAGAAGACTTGCAAGAAGATTATGAGCACTAGTAATAGCATGCATATCTCCTGTGAAATGAAGGTTTATATCATCCATAGGTAGAACTTGAGAGTATCCTCCGCCAGTAGCACCACCTTTTAATCCCATTATTGGTCCAAGAGACGGTTCTCGAATACAAAGCATAGTTTTTTTGTTTAATTTCGCTAAAGCTTGTGAAAGGCCAATTGTAATTGTGGTCTTTCCTTCACCCTCAGGGGTTGGATTTATAGTTGTAACAAGAATTAGCTTTCCATTTTTATTGTGATTAATTCTTTTTAAAATATTAAGAGAAACCTTTGCTTTGAAAGCGCCCCACGGAATTACTTCATCCTCATTAATTCCAGCTTTTTTTGCAATAAAATAAATATCTTGAAGTTTTGCTGATTTTGCGATTTCTATATCTGATTTCATAACCTAAAACCAAGAGCAAAGAACAAGTACTTATATATTTGGTAATTAAATTTTATTATTTACAACATTTAAAATATCTTTTGTTTTTATTTCAGCATTATTCTGTAATTTTTCAATTTCATTTGATATCTGTTTTACAAATTTCTCATCTTTTATCGAACCAAGATTTATTCTAACATTTAAAATTGCACCTTTTACGCCTGCTTGAGCCATAATAGCTGACACTGCTGAATCAGTGATTGAGTTTTGGTTTCCAATTTCAGCTACAACCTTTGCAATATCAAATATTTTTTCACAAATTCTTGCAGTTTCAAGAGGTACCTTAGCAGCCTTTTTGTAACCATCTTGAATTGCTTTACTTCTTTTTTCTTTCTGAATATCTGTTTCTTTTGGCATTTTAAATGCCTTCATAACATCATTAAATGCATTTGTATCTTCGTCTATAAGTTTTGTTAGTTCTTTTCTAATTTTTTCACTTTTCTTGAGAGTTAACTTAATTTCATCTTGAACATTAGAATATTTTTCTTTACCAATTGTGAGGTTACATACCATTGAAGATAAGGCAGCGCCAAGACTTCCTGAAAGTGCCGCAACACTACCACCACCTGGAGCAGGAGATGATGAAGCAAGTTCTGTAAGAAAGCTATTTATTTTCATCGAAGCAAGAGGGCCAATTTCTTCTACCATATATTCAATAACTTTTTCTTCAGGTTTGAATGGATATAGCTCAGAAAGTCCTAATTTATCTATTGCAATTGAAACAAGTTCCTCCTCATCTATGACCTTTAAGCCATCTTTTTTTGAATAGAATTTTCCAGCTAGAATTAAGGATTCTTTTGGCACCAATCCAACAATTTCACTTCCAGTTGCTTTAACACCAAACTTTTCAGCTTCTTCTTTTACTGCTTCAAATACATCATGCAGATTTACTTCACGATAATTGAGTAGATTCATAGAAACTTGAGCAATATTTTCATCATACATCATTCCACCAGCTTGAACTCCTTCAAATCTTCCGGGAATTCTAACTGGTTTTCCTTCAGAATCTAGAATTTTATTTCCATCATTATCTTTTTTTATAACCCCACTGGTTCTTATTTTACCAGAAATTTTTGATGCAATCGATTTGTCATTTGTATTCAAATTTATATTATATGCAAGAAGAATATCTCGACAGCCTGTTGCTGTAGCCCCGCTTTTTGGAACAAATTCTGGTTTACCAAAATCAGGTTTAAAAGCTGAATCCTTGAATTTTTCCTCAAGAGCTTCATATTCACCTTTTCTTATGTCTGGTAGTCTAACTCTCTCTGGCTTTTTAGCAGATTTTGCATACAAAAATACAGGAATATTAATTTCTTTTGCTAAACGTTCACCGAATTTCTTTGAAAGATTTATGCAATCATTATCATTGACACCTTTAATTGGAATAAAAGGACAAACGTCAAGTGCACCCATTCTAGCATGTTCACCTTTATGTTTTGTCATATCAATTAAAGAGATTCCTATCTTTGATGCTCTAAATGCTGCTTCAAGAATAGGTTCAGGCTCGCCAACAAATGTATAAACCGTTCTATTAAAGTCTTCTCCAGGATCAACATTTAGAAGTTTTACACCATCAACTGATTCGATAGCAGCAGATATAGCATTAATAATAGATTTATCCTTGCCCTCACTGAAATTAGGAACACATTCGACAATTTTATCCATATTTTTACACCGAAACCCTTAATCTTAGTTTTTCTTTTAACTGTTTGGGAAAGAAGAAATGGAAACAGTTGACATTCTAATAAAAAACGCTAATGAAATTGTCACTTTAAAAGGAAAAAATCAGCCAAGAAAAAAAAATGAAATGAACAATTTGGAAATTATTAACAATAGCTCTATTGCAATAAATGATGGAAAAATCATTGATTTGGGAAAAAATTTAAAATACAAATCCAAAAATGAAATAGATGCAAATAATAAGACAGTAATGCCTGGTTTTATTGATCCTCATACTCATTTTGTTTTTGCCGGCTCAAGAGAGTTTGAGCTAGATATGAAACTAAAAGGTTTAACATATATGAACATTTTAAAAAAAGGTGGAGGAATTATTCATACTGTAAGTAAAACAAGAAAAGCATCTTTTTCAGAACTTCTAAAACAAAGTAAGTCACGTCTTGATAAAATGCTTGTTTATGGTACCACTTCTTGTGAAGGAAAAAGTGGATACGGTCTTGAGGCTGAGACTGAATTAAAAATTTTGGAGGTACAAAATAAGTTAAATGAAGTTCATCCCATGGATATTGTCTCTACATTTTTAGGTGCACATGCTGTTCCAAAAGATTATGATACTAAGGATTATGTTGATTTAGTAATAAATGAAATGATTCCTAAAGTAAAAAATTCTGCATCTTTTTGTGATGTATTTTGTGAGAAGGGTGTTTTTACTGTTGCTCAATCAAAAAAAATCCTTGAATCTGGTAAATCTTATAGCTTGATCCCTAAAATTCATGCTGATGAGATTGTTGATACAGGTGGAGCCGCACTTGCTGCAGAAGTTGGTGCAATTAGTGCAGACCATCTTCTTATGTCTAATGAAAATGGATTAAGACAAATGGCCAAAAAAAACGTAATTGGTGTGATGCTTCCTGGTACCCCATTTTCACTTATGATGAAAAATTATGCTCCTGCAAGAAAAATAATTGATATGGGAATTCCAATTGCTCTTGCGACTGACCTTAATCCAAATTGCTGGACTGAAAGTATGCAGCTTATTATTCAACTTGCCTGTTTTAATATGAATTTAACACCTGCAGAAGCTATATGTGCGGCAACATTTAATGCCGCATGTTCAATTGGTTTAAATAATAGAGTAGGAAGTATTGAAAAAGAAAAGCAAGCAGATATAATAATTCTTGATTGTCCAAATCATAAGTATATTCCTTATCATTTTGGAATAAATTTGGTAGAAACCGTTATAAAAAATGGTAAAATTATAATTGATAATTCAACGAAATTAACATATAGTTAGAACCTTATCACCTGATTGGATGGGAAGTTCTGATGAGAATGGATGCTTAAAAAAAGATCTTGGGCTTCTTGAGATATTTTGTATTGCATCTGGTGCTATGATTAGTTCAGGACTATTTGTACTGCCAGGATTGGCATTTGCAAAAACTGGTCCTGCTGTTCTCATTTCTTATGGAATTGCAAGTCTTTTGGTAATTCCAGCCCTTCTTTCAAAAGCAGAACTTGCAACAGCCATGCCAAAGGCTGGAGGGACCTATTTTTTTATAGACAGAAGTATGGGGCCATTAATGGGTACGATAGGTGGTTTTGCGGCTTGGTTTTCTCTTGCCTTTAAAAGCGCATTTGCACTAGTTGGTATTGGTATTTTTGCAATTCTATTAAACCCTGGTTTTTCTGAAGAACAAATGAAAATTATCGCTGTATTCTTTTGCGTTTTGTTTACAATTATAAACATTGTTGGTGTAAAACATACTGGCAAAACACAAATTGTATTGATAGCAGGTCTTCTTGCCTTATTATCAATATACGTAATTGCAGGCTCGTTTTTTATTCAACCTTCAAACTTCTCAAATTTTACGCCTTATGGCTTTGGATCTGTATTTTCTACTGCAGGTCTTATTTTTGTTTCGTTTGGTGGTCTTACAAAGGTTTGTAGTATTGCTGAAGAATGTAAAAAACCTGGTAGAAATTTACCTCTGGGCATGTTTCTTGCATGGGGAATTATTTCTCTATTATATTTACTTGTCATTTTTGTAACAATTGGTGTTGCCAATCCCCTTAAACTTAAGGATTCATTTACACCGATTTCTCTTGGCGCTGATTCTATTCCAGTACTTGGAGGAATTGGTGGAGCAGTTATGGCTGTTGCCGCTATTTTAGCATTTATTACAACTGCAAATGCTGGACTTCTTGCAGCATCACGTGATCCCATGGCTATGGGAAAAGATCAACTTCTACCGAAATCTTTTTCTTTTGTATCAAAACGAGGAACTCCAACATTTTCAATAATTTTTACTTCAGGATTTATGATTTTTGTGATTTTATTTTTAGACATTGAAAATCTTGTGAAAACCGCCTCTCTTTTAAAGATTCTATTATTTTTATTTGTTATTTTTTCTCTGATTATTATGAGAGAAAGTAAGATTAGAAATTATAATCCCAAGTTTAAATCACCATTTTACCCCTACATTCATATTATAGGTGTTTTAGGTCTTTTGTTTTTAATATTTGAAATGGGAATAATTCCTATGGTTTTTGTTGGTATTTTTATTTTATTTGGATTTTGTTGGTATTGGATTTATGCTCGTGATAAAATATGGCGAGAATATTCATTACTTCATGTAATCGAAAGGTTAACTGGAGAAAAATCAACTGGCTATCTTGTTGATGAAGAATTAAGAGAGATTTTAATAAAGAGAGATCAACTAGAAGAAGAAGGTTTTAAAAATCTAATAAAAACCTGTAAGGTTATTGATATTTACAAATATCTTCCACCTGATAAATTTTCAATGCTAATTGCTGAAAAATTATCTGAACGTTTGAATTTGAGTGAAAAGAAGTTATTTAGACTTCTTATGAAAAGGAGGAAGGATTCAAATTTAGTAGTTCAGCCCGGGATTGCTATTGTATCCAACATAATTAAGGGTAGAGACAAATTTGAAATACTTATTGTAAGAAGTAAAAAAGGAATTATTCTTGCAGATAATGTTAATCCAGTTCACGCATTTTTCATAATCGTTTCTTCGCCTGATAAAAAGAGTTTATATCTTCATACATTGATGTGGATTATTCAAATCGCAGAAGAAGCAGATTTTGAAGAGGAATGGATAAATGCAAAAGATATTGAAGAGCTCAGAAGAATATTTTTAAAAGCATGGAGAAAAAGAAAGTCCTTGTAATTTATTTTTTTGATAATATCTGAGCTGTGATTATGTATATTTCTCCTCGATATTTCTTGAATTTTGGATTTTTTTTGGTAAAAGAATCTACAACTTTATCAACTGTTGGTTTTCTTTGTTTTTTTATATATTTTTTAAGAAGATTTACTAATTCTTTCTCAATTTCTTCTTCTTTATGTGTTTCTAAAATTTGACATGTTGTGTGATATATTTCATTTCTATGTTTTTCATATTCGGAGTATTGTTTTATAAAATCTGTAACGATTTTTTTTACATTTTTATCTTTCTTTTCTGTTATAAAATCGTCGAGTCTAATTGTTAATTTTTTATCAAAATTTAATTTTGTATAATGTTCATGGATTTCGTAGGATACTATCACAATTTCTATTGTTGAAATAATTAAGAGTACTAAAGTAAGAACTATTACAAACATTTCGTTTAATAAGATAGCATGTATGATTAGTACTATTTCTATTGTAAGGATTATAAATGGTGGAATAAAAGAAATCCTCTCTGTTTTTGGAGATTCCTTATATTCTCTTATAAAACTTCTAAACCTCCCACATCTAGGCATTAAAAATCTGTATAAATGATATATAATTTAACTATTATGATTTTCTTATCCTAAATACTATAATAATATTCTCCTTCTTTTCTTTGTTTTCTATCCATGAATGAGTCTGGTTTGTTAACTCTTGGTCTATGAGTATCCTCGTCTCTTCTAAAGGTTATATCAACATCCTTTAGAAATCTATTCATGCCTTCATGTAGACTATAAGGCCCGCACCCCTTCCCACTCTTTCCGGGGATTCCTTCAAAAACAATTAACGCATCGCTTATCATGTCAATGAAATATACATCATGATCTACAACCAATGCTGATTTTCCTTCTTTTTCAATTACACGTCTTACTGTTCTAGAGGTAATCATCCTTTGTTCGCTATCAAGATATGCTGATGGTTCGTCAATTAGATAGATATCTGCTTTTTGAACAAGACAATTTGCAGTTGCAACTCTTTGCAGTTCCCCGCCTGATAATGTCTCAATTTGTTTATCAAGAAGATATTTTAGATTAAATGACTCAAATATTTCTGTCTTGTAAAATGAAGATGTAAAAAGTTCTTGGGCATTTGACTCTAAAAATTCCCTGACAGTTCCTTTATAATCAGGTGTTATATATTGTGGTTTATAACCAACCTTTATTTCATATTCAACCTTTCCAGTTGTAGGTTTTATTGCTCCGGCAAGCATCTTTACAAATGTAGTTTTTCCAATTGCATTTGGGCCAACAATTCCAATAATTTCGCCTTCTCTTATAATTCCTTTTTCAATTTCAAGTAAAAATTCCTCAAAATTCTTTGTAAGTCCTTCATATGAGATTAATATTTTCATTTGTTGTCTTTGTTTTGGAGGATGTTCAAAAAACTCTATCTTTTCTCCAAATCTTATGTTTTCTTCCTTAAGATAACCTGATAAATAGGTGTTAATTGCATGACGAACGCCACGTGCATTTGTAATTACACCATATGCTCCCTCATCACCATAAACAAGATGAACGTTATCACATAGAAAATCAAGAACTGCCAAATCATGTTCAATCACCATGACTTTTTTTTGTTCTGACAATTCCTTTATAATTCTAGCTACTTTTAATCTTTGATGAATATCAAGATATGAAGAGGGCTCATCAAAAAAATATAAATCCACGTCCTTAAGTAGTGCTGCTGCAACTGCAACAAGTTGTAATTCACCACCTGAGATCTCTCTTTTTTCTAAATACTTGTTTAGAATGTTTTTTAATCCTAGTTTTTCAACAATAATATCAAATTTCCCTGAATTATCAGCCTTTTTAAGCGCGTCTCCGATTTTTCCTTTCATAATTTTTGGTAATCTATCGACATATTGTGGTTTTACGACGGATTCTATTTCATTGTTAGCTAATTGTTTAAAATGTTCATGAAGCTCTGTACCTGAGTAATAATAAAGGATATCATCCCATATGATATTCTCATCATAATCTCCAAAGTTAGGCATTATTTGGCCTGATAAAATTTTAATCGCTGTTGTTTTTCCAATTCCATTGGGCCCAAGAATTCCTATGCAGCTTCCCTTTTTTGGAACTGGTAATTTAAAAAGTCTAAAACCATTTTTATCAAATTGATGGACAAGATCAGTTTCTAATTCTTCAGCAAGACCTATTATTTTTATGGCATCATAAGGGCATTTATGAATGCATATGCCGCATCCAACACAAAGTTGCTCTGAAATTATTGGTTTTCCGTTTTCACCCATAATTATCGTTTCATCACCGGCTCTGACTCTTGGGCAGAACTTTATACATTCTATTGAGCAGTTTTTAGGTTTACATCTATCTTTGATAAGTACAGCTATCCTCATAATCTAAAAGGGAGAAGATAAGATTAATTAAAAGTTTTTTTATTCTAATAAAGAAAGAAAAAGAAAACTATAATATATAAAAAGATATACTGTTGCTTAAGTGGATGAGGATATTATGAACAAGAATGAAAATATTCATATTAAGCTTGAAATAAGTAAAGACCCGATGACTGGTAATCTAAATATTATGACAAGATTTGACCCAAATGCACCAAATTTCATCAAAGAAGAAAATGGCTTCAGCTGGTTACCAACTCCAGAAGAAAAAGAGTTTCTAAACGAAGCATTCGAAATTGTACTTAAGAAAAAATAAAACTTACTTTCTTGCTTATTATTAATACATCCTTACTCTTTTTTTAAATTATTGAGTAAATATTTTCTATATTTAATAGGTATAGTAGCTCTTCAAGTCTTTTATTATTAGGTTTAATATCTAATCTGTCTAGCATTTTGTATGTTTTATAGAAAATTTGTTCCTGTTCAATAACACCCTTTAGTATTTTTTCTATAGCACTTTGATAGATGTGTTTGCATAGTAAAACTCCATCTTCGAAGGTTAATTGTTTTTTCATAAATTTATCCCCAATAAAATAATAAAAAAAGGGCTTATAAATATATGTATATTTATATTTTATATTAATTTAAAATTACAGTATTGTTTCATTGAACAATTTTTACATTTGCGTATTTCATTGTGATTTCTAGAGATATTGCCGGTTTTCATAATGTTTCTAATATTTTTTATTGTTGATTCAAGCTCAAATCTAGTTTTTGGATCAAATGGGATTTTAAATTTTGATGTATTAGCATAAATTAAAATACCATAAGGAACAAATTTCTTGTAATTTTCTTCTAATAAATGACAATAAGCAGCAAGTTGTAATATATGATTATCTTGAGCTTCTTCATATTTCCCGGTCTTTACCTCAATTGGTATAATAGATTTTTTATCTTTAATAATATAATCAGGTTTTCCAATGAGTTTATAGCGCTTTGAAAAAAAAGGTTTTCCAGGTTTATTAAGATCCTGATATGTGATTTTTCCACTTGGGATATTATAATCATTTTTCAATTTTTTAACCTTTCTTTTAATTAGTTTTGAAATTGTAATAAAAATTAATGAAATAATAACTAGGAAAATCCCAAAAACAGAATTAAAATCTATAAAACCACCTCAAAAATATAAATTATAATACCAATGGTAAAAATTGAATATCCAATTATTGCAAAAAATTTTGATTTTTTAGTTCTATCTTCTGATAGTTCAATAATTCTACCAAGATTTTCATGTTTTTTTATACCAATATCAAGCTTTGGTGAATGAGGCTTATAACCACATTTTTGAAGATACCAAGAAATTGAACAAAAACAGAATTGTCCTATTTCTGAGGCGCTTATTACATCTAAATTTTTAAAATTAGTATAATTTTTATTTTTCATTAATAACTAAAGAAGAGATTTCCCTTTTATTCTTTGTTTAGGGTTTATTGAAAGTAAAAAAATGATTGGAAAGACATTATAAGAATCCAATATTTTCAGTTATTGGTTATAATGACGGAAAATATAAAAAAATTGATTGAAGATCTATCTGAAATATACGACAAGGAAAGCAAAGATACATTTGTTAGTCTATATGCAAATAAAAAAAACTACAGAAAGTTTTTAAAAAGAAGAATAAGGACTTGCACATCAATATTAAAAGGAGATGAACTTGAAAACTTTAAAAAAACAATTGAAAATATTCAAGAAGTTTTCAAAGACTTTTCTACAAATAATATTGCAGTTTTTGCTTCTCAAAAAAATAATTTTTTAAGATACCTCAAACTAGAAATAGAGCTTAAAAATTTGTTAATTGTTGACTCATCACCATATATTCGTCCTCTAGCAAGATTACTTGACGAGTGGGAATCATTTACATTATTATTAATTAACTCCAATAATGCAAAAATATATTCAATCTCAGTTGGAAAGATAGATAACATAAAAAAAATGAAGACTGACATTATTAACAAACATAAAAAAGGGGGATGGTCTCAAGCAAGATTCAATAGAATTAGAAAAGGAGCAATAAATGCATTTTTATCAGAAGTTGCAGAAGTACTTAAAAAAAAAGCTGATGAAAATATAATTATCTCAGGTCCCGGAACAACAAAAAATAGATTTATTGAAATGCTTCCAAAAGAACTAAAGAAAAGAATTGTTGATGTGATAGATATTGGCATTGAAGATGAACAAAAACTTTTAAAGGAATCTTTTCAGTTAATTTCTGAAAGAGAACAAAAACAAAGTGAACAGGCAGTTTTAAGATTAAAACAAGAAATTTTGAAAGATGGTTTGGCAGTTTATGGTCTGGTTGAAACCTTAACTGCTGTAAAAAACGGGCAGGTAGATTTACTTATCATTGAAAAAGATTACAAAAAACGGGGTTGGATATGTGAACACTGTCAAGTTGTAAAAGAAGGTAGAATTAAAACTTGCCCTTACTGTAATAATAAAACCTCAGAAGTAGATATTATTGAAGAAATTCTTGAATATGCAGAAAGAACAAATGCGAATGTTGAATTTACAGATGATAAAGAAATTGCAAATCTTGGACATGTTGGAGCAATTCTAAGATTTAAATAGATAAGAAAAACTCTCACAATCTTTTTAAAAAGAAATTATATGGAACTTTTCAGGGATTGTTAATGAGTTTTAAATTAGGCATAAGAAGAGAAGACAAAAATATATGGGAGAGACGCGTACCGATTACACCAACTCATGCAAAGCAATTAAAAAGTATATATGGTATTGAAACGATAATTCAACCTTCAAATATTAGAATTTTTTCAAATGAAGATTACAGATCTATTGGAGCAACTGTAAATGAAGATTTGCCCTCCTCCTTCATTTTTGCAGTAAAAGAAATTCCTATTAAATTTATAAAACCTAAAACTACATATGTATTTTTTTCTCACACAATTAAAGGTCAAAAACAAAATATGCCTATGCTCAAGAAAATGATGAAATTAGGTTGTAACTTAATTGATTATGAGAAGATTACAGATGAAAATGGTCGTCGTCTGGTATTCTTTGGAAGATTTGCAGGTCTTGCAGGAATGATTGATACGCTATGGGCTTTCGGTAAAAAAATAAAATCGAAAGGAGTAGAGAATCCCTTTTCAGAAATAAAAAAGACAATTGATTATAAGGACCTGAATGAAGCAAAAGGCTATCTGGAAAAAATTGGGGAGAAAATAAAAAATGAAGGAGTCTCTGAAAGGATTGCTCCGATTGTGATAGGCTTTGCAGGTTATGGGAATGTTTCAATTGGTGCCCAAGAGATATTAGATGTCCTACCTGTAGAAGAAATCTCTCCAAAAAAAATCATTAACTTACAAAACAATTACTCAAACAAATTAATCTACAAAATAGTTTTTAAAGAAGAGGATATTGTTGAGCCGAAATCAGAAAAAGAACAGTTCGATTTACAGCAATATTATACAAAACCAGAGTTATATAGATCTGTTTTTCATAATTATGTAGATAAGCTTTCAATTCTTATGAACTGTATATATTGGAATAAACAATACCCTCGCCTTGTTACAAAGAAATATTTGAAAGATAGATTCAATAATGAATTCAAATTACAAGTGATTGGCGATGTTAGTGTTGATATAAACGGAGCAATTGAATTTACAGAAAAAGTTACAACACCTGATAATCCTGTGTTTGTATATGATCCAATTAATGAAGATATTACTGATGGTTACGAAAGAGAGGGGATTGTTGTTATGGCAGTTGATAATCTACCTTGTGAACTTCCAAAGGAATCTTCAAAAGCATTTAGTAATTCATTATTTAGTTTTATTCCTTCAATTGTAAAAGCTGATTTTACTGTTGATTTTGATAAATTGGAATTGCCCTCTGAAATAAAAAAAGCAGTAATTTTATATCATGGTGAACTTACACCAGATTATTCTTATATCAACAAATTTTTATAGGGAAGTTCTCTTCGCACCTTAAGTTTTATAATTGGAGGCATCTTATTATGACTAATAGTGTATTGATACTTGGGGCAGGTTTGGTATCAAAACCATTGGTAAAATATCTTTTAGATCATCCTAATTATTCTGTTACAATGGCAAGTAGAACAGTTAGTAAAGCTGAAAAAATTATTAATGGTCACAATTTTGGAACTGCAGTTTCATTTAATGTAAAAGATGATATTTTATTAGAAAAATTAGTAAAAGAATCAGATTTGACAGTTAGTCTTCTGCCTTATAATTATCATGTTAAGGTAGCAAAACTCTGTATAAAACACAACAAACACTTGATTACAACCTCTTATGTAAGTAGTGATATGAAATCTCTTGATGGAAACGCAAAAGATGCTGGTATTATTTTATTAAATGAGTGTGGGCTTGATCCTGGAATTGATCATATGTCTGCGATGAGAATTATTCATGAAGTTGAACGTAATTCTGGAAAGATAATTAGTTTTAAATCTACAACAGGTGCACTTCCATCGTTTGAAGCAAATAATAATCCATTTGGCTATAAGTTCTCATGGTCTCCTCGTGGCGTTCTTCTTGCTTCCAGAAATTCAGCAAAATGGCTTGAGGACGGTAAAGAGATTGTTGTTCCAGGTGAAAAACTCTTTGAAAACTATACTCTGCAGGACGTTCCAGGTGTCGGATCCTTTGAAAACTATCCTAACAGGGATTCAATTCCATACAGGGATATTTATGGACTAAAAGATGCAGTGACTGTTTATCGTGGTACATTCAGAATAACTGGATGGTGTGAAACATTAAGAAATATTGTTGCACTTGGATGGCTGAATGATAAACCTGTTAATGGATTTAAAGGTAATTCATATGGCGATCTAACAAGGTTTTTAATTGGTGCAAAAAATAATGAAAATTTAATAGATAAAACTGCAAAATTTCTTAATCTTGAATCATACTCAACAGTAATAAAAAGACTTGAATGGCTTGGTTTATTTAGTGATGAAAAACTTCCTGATAATAAAAAAAATCCGTTAGATTATCTAAATGTTTTAACATTAAAAAAGATGCTTCTTGATAAAAAAGAGAGAGATATGATAGTTATGCATCATGAGTTTGTAGCTAAATATCCTTCTAAAAAAGAGTATATAACTTCAACTCTAGTAAATTATGGCATTCCACACGGAGATTCTGCAATTTCTCAAACAGTTGCGCTTCCTGCAGCAATTGCTGTAAAGATGATTCTTAATGGACAAATTGATCAGTTAGGAGTTCATATACCTGTAATTCCTGCAATTTACAATCCAATTCTGAATGAATTAGCTGAGATGGGTATCAGATTTAAGGAAAATATTGTACCATTATAATTTTCCTAAATTTTTATTTTTTTTATATGTTTTTGTTTGGTTTTTCCCGAACATTTTCCGATTATATATAAATCATAATAGATATAAGTAAAATCAGTGAACTAATGAATTTCAGAAATTTACAATTTGGTAGAATATTATACGCATCAGTAATAGTTCTTGTAAGCTTTGTTTATGCTGTTAATATTCAGCCTGTTGTAATATAATACAGTAAAAACATAATCCCAAATATTAAAAAAAGTGTGGAAGTGGTAATAACATCCATAAATGAGAGAGGGGACGTATCCCATTCCATTTACTCCCTCTTCCATATATTAACCTCCACACCCCTCTCTCTTTTAATCAATTTCTACCGATATCATTTTATAATAACTAAAGATACCGCTCAAACAGGTAAAAACAAAAATTTATGGGGAACATATTATGACAATTACTCCTTCAAAAGTTCATGTTACATTATCAAAGTATGTAATCGTTGATGGTTTGAATCTTGTTTTAGATTTAAAAAAAAGCAAAGGATGCATGATATATGACTCTAGAAATAATAGATATCTTCTTGATTGCTTTTCCTTTTTTGCAACTTCACCCTTAGGTTGTAATCATCCAAAACTTACTACGCCAGAGTTTATTAAAAAGATTGGTGAGGTGGCAATTAACAAACCTACAAACTCAGATGTCTACACAATAGAAATGGCAGAATTTATTGATAGTTTTGGTAAATATGCAATGCCAAAATGTTTCAAACATCTATTTTTTGTTAGTGGTGGTGCTCTTGCAGTTGAAAATGCATTGAAAACTGCTTTTGATTGGAAAGTCAGAAAAAATATTGAAAAAGGAATTAATGAAAATAAAGGTAGCCAAATCATCCATTTTAAAGAGGCGTTTCATGGAAGAACTGGTTATACAATTTCAATGACAAATACATTTAACTTAAACAAAATAAAATATTTTACAAAATTTAATTGGCCTAGAGTTACAAATCCAAAGATTACATTTCCATTAAACAAGAAAAATCTTGAAAATGTAAAAGAACTTGAAAAACAAGCATTTGAAGAAATTGAAAAGGCAATTTCAGAAAATAAAAATGATATCGCAGGACTTATTATCGAACCAATACAAGGAGAGGGCGGAGATAATCATTTTAGAAAAGAATTCTTCCATGAATTGAGAAGAATATGTAACAAAAATGAGATGATGTTTATATTAGATGAAGTACAAACTGGTGTTGGTCTAACCGGAAAAATGTGGGCTTATCAACATTTCGATTTTGAACCTGACATTATTGCATTTGGAAAGAAGACACAGGTATGCGGCATTATGGTTGGAGATTTGGTAGATGAAGTAAGAGACAATGTTTTTGAATTACCATCCAGACTTAATTCAACCTGGGGTGGAAATCTCGTTGATATGGTTCGTTGTACGAAATATCTTGAAGTAATAGATGAAGAGAAATTAATAAAAAATGCTGAATTGCAAGGAAGGCGTCTTTTAGATGGAATTACAGACTTGATGAATAAATATCCTGATAAAATATCAAATGCCCGTGGACTAGGTCTAATGTGCGCTTTTGATCTTTTCACACCTGAAAAAAGGGATGAGCTTGTTAAAAAGTTGTATGAGAATAGTTTAATTGTTCTTGGTTGCGGTGAAAAAACAATAAGATTCAGACCGCCATTAATAATTTCCTCAAGTGAGATTGATGATGCAATTGGTATTATTGATAAAACTCTCAAGGATTTTTAATTTCCGATTTTTTGTTTTATAAATAAAGTAACATCTTCAATTTTTTTTCTAATCTGTTTTGTTGTATCTCTGTCTCTTATAGTGACTGTGTTGTCTTTCAGTGAATCATGATCAATTGTTATACAAAAAGGAGTACCAATTTCATCCATTCTTGCATAACGCCTGCCTATAGATCCGCCCTTATCATAATATGTAAATATTCCTGCATCTCTTAATTTAGTATCAAGCTCATTGGCAAGACTTACTAATCTTTCATCACCAGTAAGAGGAAGAACGCCTACCTTAATTGGCGCAATCAATGGTTTCAATTTAAGAATTTTATAGTCCTCACCTTTTTTCTTTCCCTCAAAAAAACTGTGCTCAATTATACAATATAAAATTCTATCAATTCCAAATGAGGGTTCAATTACATGGGGAACAAACTTTTCTCCAAATTTTTTCTCTTTTATTTCAATTATTTCATAACAATTTTTTGGAATTTCTAATTTTTTACCATCAAGATCGATTGTTATATTTTTTGTATCCTTAAATTCCATATTCTCAAGTGTAGTTTTTACCTTTCCTGCATTTCCCTTAAATATTGGACCAAGTTCGTTCATTTTAGGTACAATTTTTTTTACTTCAACAATTTTTGGTTTATCATATTTTCTTACTGCATACATGTCTTTTCCGGAGGAATCTATATGCGATTTCAAATCATAAGCAGATCTATCTGCGATACCAACGCATTCAATCCAACCAAACCTTTCACTAAAAATTTCTGCATCCCAACATTCAGTTGCATAATGGGCAAGCTCATTGTCCCCATGTTTTCTAAATCTGAACTTCTTAGGGTCAATTCCTGCAGAAAAAAGAAATTCTTGAGTTAAATACATATAATATGCAAGAGCTTGATTGTTTACAACACCTGTATCTACAGCTTTTTCAACTGACAGGTTCATTTCATTTACATTATCATAAAGTTTCAATTCTTTGTCCTTTTCCTTTTGAAAATTTGGATGTGTTTTTTCTTCAGGATCAATAAAAACCTCTGCTTCTGCCATTGAAAATTCTCTTAACCTTATAATTCCTTGTCTTGGTGATACTTCATTTCTATAACCTCTGCCAACTTGAATGACACCAAAAGGAAGTTTTTCTCGAGCATATCTATACAGAAGATGAAAGTCTATAAAAATTCCTTGAGCAGTCTCCGGTCTTAGAAATGCATCTCTTTCATTTCCAATTCCAATTTTTGTTGAAAACATAAGATTTACTGGATATGCATCTTTTAGTTCATCTCCACAATTTGGACATTTTATCTTATTTTGTTTGACCGCATCCTCAATACTAATATCATTTATTATATCCTCTACTTTGTATGATTGATTACATTTTTTACAATCAACCGTAAGATCTGTAAATTCATCAACATGGCCTGAAGCATTTAAAACTTCATGCAAAGTTATGGTTGGAGTGTTGATTTCAATACAGTTATCTTTTAAAATAAAATATTTCCGCCAGAGTTTTTCGATGTTTGATTTGAGACGGGAACCTAATGGTCCGTAGTCATAAAAACCAGCAACACCGCCATAGATTTCAAAAGAAGGATAAATAAAACCTCTTCTTTTAGCAAGCATCATAATTTTATCATAAATATCCTGAGACATAAATTAGAATCTCCACTTTCTAAATTAAAAAGTAGAATGAAATAATGGGATTTAAATCATACAGGCCATTAAGTCGATATCTGTTACCATACCAAGAAGTCTATTATTTGAATCGACTACTGGGATGTGACTTATTTTATTATTTATCATTTTATCTGCCACTTCATTAACTGGTGTATTCTTGTAAGCTTTAACAACATCTGAAATCATAATTTCTTTAACAGGAACCGGTGGCAGTGAAACCTCTAGAGTAGAATAATGAAGCCTTACTGTGTCTCTTATTCCTTCCCAAGTCCATGCATCCTCGTCTCCTCCCATTCCGATATCAGTCTGAGATACACTTTCACGGATATGGCTCAGTTTAAATAAATCTCCGTCTGTAACAATACCGCATAGTTTACGGTCATCGTCCAAAACTGGAAGAGCATTTTCATGGGTTATGTTTACTATTTCCATTACAATATTGATTGGAGTATCTTGATAAATAGGTACAACTAGATTTGTAAAATGTTCAGATATATTATCAGAAATATTCTTATTAATATTTTTTAGTAAATCTGTTGGGCTTATAATACCAATTAGATGTTTTCTGTTATTGATTACTGGTAAACCATGGATTCTATTGCTATATAGGAGCTTTGCAGCCTCTTTTATATCCTGGTTCTTTTCAACATAATGAAAGTTGTCACTCATGATTAATGCTATTTGATCCTCTTCAGGGTTTCTGAAAATGTCACTCCTTGTTAAAACTCCAACAACTATTTTGGAATCCTTCTTTAAAATTGGCATTCCAGAAACGTTATGTTTAGCAAGTATCTTCAATGCATCCTTAACTGTACCAGGAACATATCCCACGACTAAATTTTCAGACATGATCTCTTCTACTTTCACTCATATTCCCCTATGTTATTTACCGGAAACAAACAAAGGTTTTAATGACTTTTTATTTAAGACAACAAAGTCCGCCTTTGAATTGGGACCAAGAATGGCACAATCTAGATTTAAAGCTTTCCTTGCTCCATATGTTACGAAATAAAATAGTTCATCTAAACTGAATTCTTTTGAGGTAGAATAAATATATTTTATTTCATCTAATACTGAAGGAAAATTTAACATTGCGTTATCTGTTCCAATACATAGTTCTACTTTTACTTTTTTTAAAAGTTCATAATCTGGTTTCATTTTAAAAAATGAATTTGCTCTTGGGCATATTACAATGGGTATGTTCATCTCTTTTATTTTTAAAAGATCAGATTCTGTTGCTTTTATCATATGAACTAAGAAATCAGGCTTTAAATCAAGAATATCATCAATTTTTTCTCTAATCCTTTCACTAGCATGAAGTGAGAATATCTTATTTTTGTTCTTTGTATCTCTTGCTATCTTTTTTATCTCTGAAAAATTCCAATCAGTTATACTACTAAGTGCAATACCATTTGAGTTCTTTAAGAGTAAATCTAACTCATTTTTATCATATTTAAAAGTGTCTGGTCTTGATAGGATAATACATGAGATTTTCCATAACTGTAATGCAGCTTTCAATTGACTTATTCCAAGAATTCCATTTTCCCTAAAATCACAAAAATATTTTATGCCATTTTTTATCATGATGTCAATTGATTTTTCCATCCCATCTATAATCTCCTCATCTGTTGATTTCTGTAAAAGTCTATGTTTTAATCCATTAGGTGGGGCAACAAGCTTTTCAATGTTTTTTGGTAGGACAACTTTCTTTTGCTTGATAAAAGAATCTCCAATATGGGTATGAGCATTTACAAATGATGGAAGAATTAAACCTTTGAAAATTGGTTTTTCTGGAGGATTTCCTTTACCTGTCTCAATTATTAATTTATTTTCAAAACCGATATAGCCCTTTTCAAAACCTGTCTGCTTTAAGATTTCTCCTGATACATACTTCATTTAACAAATCATAAATAGAGAAATGTGTTTAAAACTTATTAAACACATTTATTTCAATGTTTTTACCCATTCATAAACTGGTTCAATTAAATGCTTAATGCGCTCTTTTTCCGAATTCATTGGTGATGGTGTCCAGCCATCATCAGGTTCAAAATGAAAATCAGTAACAGCACCTATACGTTCATCTTCTGATTTAAATACGATTTTCAAAGGCATTCCAAACTCAACGTCCCATGGATTTATTCCATGAAGTTCATTTGCAATAGCAACTTTACTTCCCTCAATTACAGCATAAACAAGAACTATTGGAAGACGTTTTAATGATGATCTACCACTCCATCCGGCGATAGTCCAGGTATGGATTTTTGCCCTTAATGGCATTTCAACCCATTCGGTTTTTGCTAGATCACAATCTAAGTTCCAGCAATGAGTCCTAACAGGCACCCAGGTATCACCACAAATAGGACATCTTGTTCCCCATATTTTTCCTTCAAGTAAACCTTTAAAAAATCTACTGTTCCAACCATGTCTTATAGTGTAAATTTGATCATAATGTAGAAATTGATTCATTACATTACCATCATCTGAAATTTCATGACCTACAAATGATAGACCTGTTTCACGAACATTTTCAGGTCTATAATTCTTTTTTTCTGTAAAATTTGGCTCTTCAGCAAATTTATTCTTTTTCTTTTTTACTACAGTAACTTGTTCCTCAGACATTTTAATTCCTCCTAAATATAAAGTTTGAAATGCTTGTTCCTGTACCTGCGTGACTATTAACTATTCCACATTTTGCATCTGGCACTTCAGTTTTTTTACTATTGTGCTTTTTTGGAATCAATCCTGAAAGTTGATAGAAACACTCTACGGCGCTCATAATACCTGTTGCTCCTACTGGATGTCCATATCCCATAAGTCCTCCACCAGGATTCATTGGAATTTCACCGTGCAGATGGGTAGATTCATCACGTAAAAATTGAGAAATATTATTTTCATCAGCTAGTCCTAATGCCTTATATATCTGAGCTTCAGATGTAGAAAATGCATCATGTATTTCTCCTAAATCTATCTCTTTTAATGGATCATTTATTCCTGCCATTTGATAGGCTTGTTCGGCACTATTTCTACAGGCACCAAACTCTGTCATCTCAGGATAACCTGGTCCATATCTTTTCGTCCATCCTGGAAAATTTAATCTATCTCCTGCTCTTATAGTACAGCTCGATAGACCTATTCCATCTATTGTTATATATCCATCAGGATTTACCTTTTTAGCATATTCTTCAGAGCACACAAGACCAAATGCGACACCTCGAGTCATTAAACAGCAATCATACTTTTTGATTGGATAAGAAATCAGTCGAGAGTTCATCACGTCCTCAACTGTTATATATTTGTGTTCATTTCTATACCATTGGGCTTTAGGGTTATCCATTGCATTGTTCCTGTTTTTAGCACCAATTGATGCGACATCTTCTTCTTTTACGTTGTTATCTTTCATCCATTTATTTGCCATGGCTGCATAATAAATAGGGTATATTCCACCAACCATAAGTTCATAGCGAATGTCAGATGCAAGTGCAATGAATTCACTACCCTGGGATTGAGAAACAGAATCCATTGTCTCCCAACCAACAATCCCAACAACGTCATGTTTGCCTGACATTACAGCTAATGCAGCTGCATATAAGGCAGATCCGCCGGTATTACCACCATTTTCTACACGATAATGTGGAACACCTACTAGTCCAAGGTGATCATGAATAATCCACTCAGAACAAAGCTGATGACCAAAATGTACAGAAAAATGTGAATAGATCATCAAATCAATATCCTTCAATGAGAAATCCGAAATATCCTCACGAGTTTCTCTTATACATTCTGCAGCTCCGCCCTCTATACTTTCAAAACCTGTTGGGCCGTAATCAAATGGTGTAGTTGCTCCTCCGACAAAACAAACTTTTCTAGACATATTAACCCCCTCTTCGGCATGAGACGAAAAAATGAAATAGATATTTTCTCTCTCACCATTTTATGTAATAGATAGTGACTTAAAAAATGTTATCGTTTTTTGCCGTATATTTACGCATTCCAAATATATATATCTATATATCATTTTTATCTTGATTTTTTAATTTCATCAATTGCATTTAGATTTTCAACTGATGATGTGTCACTAATGTCTTTTCCAAGATATGAAGCCTTAATAATTCTTCTTACTATTTTTGCAGATCTGGTCTTCGGAAGGTCATTAACAAACCTAATATCCTTTGGCTTTAGAGTTTTACCCATTATTTTTACAACTTGGTCTTTAAGTTTTAATCTTAGTTCTTCACTTGGTTTGAAGTTAGGTTTTAAAACAACAAAACAAACAATATCTTCACCTTTTATTTCATCTGGAACTCCAATAGTTGCTGCTTCAGAAACTGCCGGATGCTCAATTAAAGCTGCTTCAATTTCAGCAGGCCCTGTTCTTCTTCCTGCAATTTTTATTGTATCATCGCTTCTACCATGCAGGGACCAAAAACCATCCTCATCAATTTTTGCCCAATCACCATGATACCATACATTTGGCCATTTTGACCAATAGGTATCGATATATCTATCTGGGTCATTCCAAAATCCTCTTGTCATAGATGGAGCGGGTTTTTTTGCTACAAGATGACCCATTTCTCCTCTTATTGGTTTTCCTTCATCATCAAAAACATCTATATTCATCCCAAGACCAGGACCTCTGAGCGTACATGGTTTTAGTTCAGTAATTGGTAATGGTGAAAGAAAACAACCAACTATTTCTGTTCCACCAGATATATTTATTATCGGGATTTTTTTCTTTCCAACTTTATCAAAAAACCAGTTCCATGACTCAGAATCCCAAGGCTCACCTGTAGAGCCAAGAAATCTCAATGAACTTAGATCATGATTTTTAACCCATTCGTCTCCATACCTCATAAACATACGAATTGCGGTAGGTGAAATACCAAGTGTTGTAATTCTATGTTTATCAATTAGTTTCCATAATCTATCTGGTTTTGGATAATTTGGTGCGCCTTCATAAATCACAATTGAAGCTCCAAAATTTTGAACTCCAATTATCATCCAGGGACCCATCATCCATCCTATATCGGTCAGCCAAAAAAACACATCTTTTTCCTTTATATCAAAATAATATCCTAACTCCTTTGCAATTTGTGCAAGAGCTCCTCCATGGGTATGGACTGTTCCTTTAGGTTTTCCGGTTGTTCCTGAGGAAAAAATAATCATTGCATTATCTTCAGAGTCCATTTCTTCTGTTTTACATTTATCTGATTTTTTTGAGATAGCATCCTTCCACCAAACATCCATTTTTTCTTTTATTCTTATGTCAATTCCAATGTTTTTGTAAATAATTAAATGTTTAATTGATGGTACACTATCTATTGCCTTGTCAACTTCTTTTTTAATGTTAACATTTTTCCCTCTTCTTACTGAGCCATCTGCTGTAATCAATAGTTTTGCACCAGCAATATCTAATCTCTGAGCTAGAGCATGACCCCCAAATCCAGAAAAAATTGGTATGGCGATTGCACCAATTTTTATAATCCCTAAAAAGGCTACAACAATTTCAGGTACCATTGGCATATAGATACCTACTCTGTCTCCTTTTTTAATTCCCAATTCCTTTATAGCATTTGAAAATTTATTTACTTCTTTGTAAAGCTCTTTATATGTTACTTTTCTTGATTCGCCATTTTCATTTTCCCAAACTATTGCAATGTTATTTTTTCTTTCAGAATTTGCATGTTTATCAAGACAATTGTGGACTATGTTTATCTTTCCGCCAATAAACCATTTGGTCCATTGTATTCCTTTTGAATCATCCAACACCTTTTCAAAAGGTTTATACCATTCAATATCCAAGTCTTT
>Ga0272442_10000564_pt1 | contig 57941 bp, 56 predicted proteins | sample SSMForm2O_FD_200262 | JGI IMG/M metagenome (GOLD analysis project Ga0272442, IMG submission 200262) | Marine sediment archaeal communities from Little Sippewissett salt marsh, Falmouth, MA, United States - SSM-Form-2O | ecosystem: Environmental > Aquatic > Marine > Wetlands > Sediment ...
GTAAGGGCACAACAGACGAAATGATACGGCGATACATCAAAGAGCAACGTGGCGCTGAGGGTGCAAACGATAAGCCGAACTTGTTCGGCTAGAAAAAGCCACCAAGCTTGCTTGGTGGTAGTTTACTTCCCCGGACGGGATTTCAGCAGTTCTTCGTAGTAGCGCCTGAGCCACTCTTCGTACTTCGGCGGGCGTTTCTCCTTTGCGCCGGATTCGAGGTCCTTGAGGCTTTCCTTCGACTGGAGCCTCGGGTTCCATCCCTTCGGGCCTTTCCTCTCGCCCTTCCATCGCAGCTCTTTTGCAGAATCCTTGCTGAGAAGTTCTTTTTTTCGCTGCATGCCGGGAGTTGCGGGCGAATCGCTCCTGCTCGGGTCGGTGAGTTTTTTCTGCCCTTCTCGTCCCTGTTTTTCGCCGGGCTTCGGCTCCGACTCTTTTTCCGACCCGCCGCCCTGCGACTCGGACTGCGCCTGTGCTTCTTCGGCTTTCTTTATCATCTCGTCCAAGAGGTCGAGCGCTTCGCGCTGCTTTTCGATGGTTTTCTGGCCGGGGTCGAGTCGGCTGAGCCTGCGCTCTATGGCGCGCATCTTGCCTTCGAGCGCTTCGAGCGGGTTTGCGGATTCGGAGTTCTGGCCTTTGGGATTTTCATCGAGCTTTTCCTGCTGGTGCCGTTTCCAGGCATCTTTAAGCATCTCGAGCTCGCCCTTGTCCGCGCCGGGCGCGTCCTGCGCCATGAGCTGCGAGCGAATCAGAAGCATTGCGGCGACGATTGCGATTATCAGTATTCCGTATTTCATTTCATTTCCCTCCGTTGTCCTCCGCTTTCTTAGTCGCGTTTCGACGCCGGATTGTTCCGGTCTTTTTCAAAAAAAATCATTTCCCCCGCATCACCTCGCGAAGCTTCCTCGTCATCTCGGTCAACCGCGCCTGCCTGTGAGCAAGCCGGTTAATCATCTTTTTCTGAACGAAGTTCGGAGAGCCCGATTTTTTTATCGCATCGTTGAGCTCTTTGGTTTTCTTGTGAATACCGTTCTCCATATCGCGAAGCAGCTTCAACTCGGCCAGCGGCGGGCGCGGTGGAGGTCCGTCGCCACCATCACCGCCGTCTCCCCCGCCACCGGGAGGCGTCGGAGGTTCCGGCGGTATTTCGAGAGCCGCTATCAACTGCTTTATCTGCGCGACGACTTCCTCCTGCAGCTTTCTCGTGTATGCGCCGGTATCCGAGTCCGCGAGCAGCACCGAGATTTCCTCGAGGTCACGCGCAATCTCCTGCAGAGCGCCGGCGAAAAGGGGCGAGTTACGCTTCTCTAACTCCTTCGCAAGCTCGAGCGCCTTTTCCGCAATCCGTTTTTCCATAAAGCTCATTTTACGAATTTCAATCCGGTCGGCCCGCGTGAGCTCGTCGCGCGTTTTCTTGCCATCAAGCGTCAGCGTTTTCGCGTTGAAGGCAAGCTGAAGCTCCAACATCTTCCGCAACTCGGCGAGAACGTCCTGGACTGTTTCGTAATAATCTTCGTATTCCAGCTCTTTCAATAGCGCCGCAAGCAGGCCTTCGGCCTCGGTCAGTCTTTCTATCGCCTTTTGCTGGTTGTCCTGCGCGCCGGGTTTTTCATCGGCAAGCTTTTTTTCGGCTATTCCCATCTGTTCGTCCGCTTTGCCGACGAGCCGTGCGGCTTTCCGGATGCGCAACTCCTTTTCCTTTTGAGAGTCGAGCTCGCGTTCGAGCTCGCCGGTTTCGTTTTTCAGCTCGCCCTGCTCTGGCGCGAGGTTTTTCTCGCCGTCGAGTGTTTTTTTCTTAAGCTTTTCCTGCCATTCAATCAGCCAGCGGATTTTCGAAAGATTTTCCTTCACCTTTTCCGCATCCGGGCGAGATTCCTTATGCCTCTTGTCGATGATATCCTCGAAGATTTTGATAAGTGCTTCCACAATTTGCCCGGTCTTTACGAAAGGCCCGAAGAGATGGCCGCGCTTAAGCGCCTCCCCGACGGCCTGCATGTCCTCGAGGATGAGTTTTTCCCGAATAGACCTCCAGGCATCTAAAAGCTTTTGGGCGTTTTCGGGCTCTTTCTTGGCGAGGTTTTCCGCGAGAGCCCGAATTGTCTCTCCAAGGTTTTCGAGCCGTTTCTGAAGCTCTTGCTGTTTTCTTGCGAAATTGTCATATTCGTCATTCTGTTTTTTACCCTGGGCGAAAGCCGGTGAAACAAGCATGACGGCAAGCATTGACAGAGTGACACAATAGAGGAGTGTCTTCATTTTACCCTCCCTTCCCGGAGAAGCGGATCAAACTCTCTCGCTGTAATTATATACGGATGTGCTTAAGCTGTGTTTGAGATGCGGGAAGGCTAAAAAACAAGAGGGGCTTGCGCCGGCGGGACTTTGGCGCATGCCCCTCTTTAAACGTTACGTTTTTACTTCTGCCACGAATCGCGCGGCATGTGTCCGCCCGGGTTGGCCCTTGCGTACCTGTAGTAGATTTCAAGGGTCAGGGCGTTGATTGCGGTGCCGTATACGCGACCGCCGACAATGCCCCATTTTCCGACCGGGTCCCAGGAACCGTCGGCGCAGCCGCCGACGCGCTGGGTGTCGAGTAGCGCCTTCTTCATGGCGGTGTTCCACTTATGCCAGTTCTGGCCTCCGTACTGGAACATGGCGTAGGTCGCGTAGTACCAGTAGTACATGTCGACCTTGTCGTTTTTCGGCTTGTTCCAGTCGGGGGTGTTTGACATAAGGATATCCACGCCCTTGAGGACCTTCGGGTCGCGCCTGGACTGTCCGCAGAAGATGCGGCAGATGACGGACACGCCGGTCATCGTCGGGAGTTTCGCATAACGCTCGTTGACGCCGCGGATAACCGAGCCGTCATCGCCGGGGCGCATATAGCCGCATTTCCCGGCCGTGTTGGTGGCGCGGTCGAACCAATTGATTGCGCCGTCGAACATGGACTGCTCAACAGTGAGGCCTGCGGTTTTGGCGGCCTTGAGCGCGAGCACCATCCATCCGGTGACGGAGGTGTCGTTGCGCCCGCTCTGAGCCTCGTATTTCCAACCGAGGCCGGGGTTCTGGGCCGTCTTTATGAAGTTGACCGCGTTCTGCGCCGGGCTCTTGAGCCTGTAGTCGCGGGTCACGGCGTAAGCCTCGCAGAGGGCCATGGTGCCTATGGCGTGGTTGTAAACCCACGATTCGGCGAGACGCGGCCCGAGGGAGCCGTCGCCCTGCTGCTGGCCCTTGAGCCAGTCGAGGCCTTTCTTTACGGTTTTCTTGAAGAGGCCGACGCGGTGCGTATGGCCGTTCCCGAGAAACGCAAGAAGCGCCATGCTGCTGCAAGCCACGTCGTACTGCGCCGTTCCCTGGCCATCGCAAGCGGGGCCTTTGCGGGTATCACAGTTCTTCTGGAAGCCGTCCTGGTCCCACTGTCCGTTATCATCCTGATGGAAGTGGAGCCAGCGAAGCGCGGCGGTGACTGCCGATTCGGTTCCGGGCGAGCCGCCTTCGCGGGCGAGCGAACCCTTTCCCCATCTCTGTCCGTAGGCGCCTGCGCGACCGCCGCCGATACCGTACGCGTCGATACAACTCGTCGAGTCGAGGTTTTTGTTCGAGAGGTTGTCGAACGAGGTCCCGCGCGGGATGTCCTTGGTTATCTCGACTTCCTCCTCGAGGATAATGATGGGCTTTTCGACCATCTTCTCGGCCTCGATTCGGGGCGTCTTGAACATTGCGCGCTTCAGGGTCTCGTCGTACTCCTGCTCGGCGAACTCTCGCTTGGTTACGATAGCGGGCGGATCTTTCTTGTTGACAATCGTGAAGACGATGTAGGCTGCAATCCAGAGGAACATGAGGTGAACTGCAGAAGAAATCAGAACGGGCACGGCCTTCTGCATCCACCAGGGAGTTTCAGATGGCACGTACTCGCCGTACTCCTCCTCCTCTTCAAACTCCTCATCGTAATCGTCATATTCGTCCCTTGCCATTACTCCTCCTTTCGCTGCTTATCCAGAACCTTTTTTATTTTAATAGACCAACCTTCAATACCCTTTGTCTGAAAGAAAAATACCATCGAATTGCGTTTTTGTCAACTCTAAACATCGAAAAGTTTTGTAAAAGTTGTGTAATTGGCAATTCTATTTACGTAACCCCTTGCAGGGCAAGATGTTAGGGCTTTCAGCAAAAATCACCGTTTTTTCAAAATTATCCTGCAAGAAATTGCCAATGGGGGATGAAACGGTCCTGAAGCGCATCTCTATGGCAAGTTTTGTCGCTTTTGCGTGCGTCAGCGCGCCTTGCGCAGCTCGCTTTTGAGCCATGACTGGTCGAACTCGCCCGTGATTTTCATGTTGTCGAAATGGACAATCGAGTTCGTAACCTTAAGAGATATGCCGCCTTTTTTATAGTCTTTATCCTCGGTTTCGTAGATTTTATTTCCGTTTATAAATACGCGCAGGATATCGTCTTCTTTTTCCACCTTGATTTTATAGGTCGTGCCTGCCCTGACAACCGGGTTGTTCATCCCCTGCTTCAGATAATCATACTTGTTTGACGAGCCGCGGAGCCTGGCGATATAGTGGCCGAGGTCCTTTTTCACATCGCGATAAACTACCTGGTTGCCTCTGCGGCCAACGGGTATTTTATTAATTATCCAGTAACTGAACCCGAACGTATAATTTTTTCCACGAGAACCCCTGCCGTCATCGCAGAGTTTGAGGAAAAATCTCGGTTCGGCGGGCTCGACGGGAGTAACATCGACTTCGAGGGCCACATCCCCCGAAAACTTCCCTTTCCAGAGAATGCCTTCCGAACCTTTACCTATCATTACGCCCTTGTCAACCATCCATTCCGTAACTTTGTCGCGCTTAATTTTCTCGTTCCAGATATATCCTTCGAAATCTCTCCACTGCGTGGCATCCGCGAAATCATATGTCACTACAAGAGTGCCTTTTTCGATAGTGACTTTTCCGGCGAACGCATTCTGGGCGCCCGACTCCCTGAGGCAGGAGTCTATTTTCATCTTGACCTCGTCAATTTTTCCGGCAAAAGATTCGAGTTCCGACATCGCCGCAAGCGCCTTCGAGTATTCGAGCGCGGCTTCCAAGTATTTCTTTCGCCCCTCTTCGGTCGCAGCCTTGTCGAGCGCTTCCCTTACATGCGAAACCGCGATTTTTTCGGCGAATCGCGAGATGTCCATACCGAGTTTTTCTGCTTCGGCAAACTGCTTTCGCGCTTCGGGAGGGGCGTCGAGAACCATAAGGAAAAGCAACCCGAGGCGGTTGCGCGTTCTGGCAGGCTCCGGGCCGAGGCCGAGCTCGGCGAGCCGGACGATGTCGTCCGGGTTGAGCTGGTTTAACTTCACTTCGCGCGTTACCGGGCCGGCCGCGAAGATGAAGGATACGTCCTTTACCTTTTCCACGATGCCCTGCTCGTCGCCTCTTCTGTCTATATTGAAAGTCTGCTTCAAGCCTTCGATGTTCTTGAGATTGGCCATTATCAATGCGAGTCCCATGTCCGCCTGGCGCAGGTCTTCGGCCTTCGCGGAAAGAAGCTGCCCTCGGTCTGTGTCAACCTCGACCTTGATTCGCTCGTCAATCAGGCTCGCGGCATCGGAAAGCCTTAGCGCCTCGATGTGTCCGGCGAGCGTCTTCTCGAAATCCGGCCTCGTACTCTCTGCCCGCGTCCTACCGGCAGCAACGTAGGCTTTTTGAGATTTTTCGACTTCCTTTTTGGCGTTTGCGAGTTTCTGCTTGAAGTTTTTGGGCGCCCCGTCAGCGGCGTCCGAAAGCATTCCGAGCGCATCCTTGAACCTGTTCTCGCCCGCCATTTTCAGGGCATTCGCAATCGCCTGCTCGTACTTCTTGTCGCGCTCCGCTGTGGCTTTCTTGCGCATAGCGAGAGCTTTTTCCGATTGTTTCGTACTCTTGAACATTTTAAGGTAGTTCTCGACCTCTTCGAGAGCTTCCGCCGCCTTTCCCGTCGCCATGAGCGACTCGAACTTTCTCTGAAGCGAGATATTCTCCCTCGCGGCCACGCCCTCGAGCGCCTGCCTGGCGGTCTTGACCGCCTCCGGGTTTGATGCGGTCTCGATGAATTCCCTGTATTTGCGCGCAATCTCTTCCGTCTTGTCCTGGTTCGTGCGCGCCCATTGCATTATCTGCATTATCTCGCGCTGCTCCAGAGGAAGGCTTCCCGGCTGCGCCGGAGTTCTGCGCTCCTCGCCGGACGAATCGCCCGCGGACGAGCGGGAATCACCGGACGTACCCGCCACAGTGTCGGACGCGCCGGACGTCCTGCCGCCGGGCCTTTTTCGCGGTTCGCGCTTCTGGTTGGCCATGCTGGCAATGATTATGACAACGACAAGCACAAGCGCCGCAACGACCAGAAGCGGGATGTATTTCTTGGAACCGCCCGTACTGACAACGATTTCCTCGCGGAACGCGCCGGGCGACCTCCTCTTCCTTGCCTTTATGACGGGCCCGGCGGCCGCCGGGCGCTCGCCCTTTATCACCCTTTCGATGTCCGCGATAAGCTCGACCGGGTCGTTATAGCGCTGCTCGCGCTTCTTCGCCGTCATCTTCTTGATAATCTGGACGGTTCCGTTCGAAAGGTCCGGATTGAACTCCCGCGGACTGGGCATCTTTTCCGTTATATGTTTGACCATGATTGCAGGACCCGTATTGCCCTGAAAGGGCACGCGGCCGGTGACAATATGGAAAAAAGTCACTCCAAGCGAGTAAATGTCGCTTCTCGTGTCGAGGTCTCTCCTCCCCTCGGCCTGCTCCGGCGAGACGTAGTAAGGGGTGCCAAGCACGATTCCGGCCTGGGTGAGAGCGCCGTCCTCGTTGGCCTCCCTTGCGAGCCCGAGGTCGCAGAGCCGCGCGCGTCCCTCGGAGTCCACCATTATGTTCTCGGGCTTTATGTCGCGATGGATTATTCCGTTCTCGTGAGCGTGTTCGAGAGCCCTGGCCACCTGCAACGTAATTGCCAGCGCCTCATCCTCGCTCAGCTTGCCTTCTTCCTCGATAATGTCGCGAAGGTTGACCCCTTCGACGTAATCCATGGCATAGTAATAGAGCCCGTTCGATTCTCCGAACTCCACCGCCGTAACTATATTGGGGTGGTTGAGCCGGCCGGCCGACTTCGCCTCGCGCAGGAACCTCTGAAGGTAGCGCTTGTCGCCCGCAAGCCGCGAAGGCAGAACCTTGAGCGCAAGGATTCTGTCGAGCGAGACCTGCCGGGCCTTGTATACGCTGCCCATCTGCCCTTTGCCGAGGCGGCTTATGACCTCGTAGCCACCGATGCGGACGATTTTTTCCTTTTTTGCCGCTTCTTCCGGCTGCTCGCCCCGTGCGAGATGGCGAGCGGCTCGGTCGTCTATGTATCCTTTTTCTACGAGAAGGTCCTTGACGCTCTTGGGCAGGAGGCCCATTTCTCTCTGGCGTTTCTGGATTGCCGCGCATTCCTTGACCATATCGGTCGTAACAAGGCCCGCATCAAGAGCGGCGTTTGCGAATTTCTGGTCTGTCATCTCAGGCATCAGAGTGCCCCCGGTTCCTAAAGAATTGCATACTTATGCCTACACCTCGCGGGCGTTGATATTCCCGCACGTGAATCTAATCCCATAGTACGCGGCGTGTCAAGAATAATTCAAAGCAACTGCCAATTAGCCCCAACACCGTGCCAGGCGGCTTTTTACTTGACCTCTGCTGCAAACGAGTTGTCCGAGACGAGTTCGGAAATGTCCTTTCGTTTCGGGGCATCCGGCGTGCGCCTGGGGTAGCCCATTGGGAGCAGACAGACTACCTGGTAGCCTTCCGGCAGGTGAAGCACCTGGCCCGCACCGGCATAGTCGAACGCGCCGACGATTACGGTGGCGATGCCGAGCCCGTGTGCAGCAAGACAGATATTCTGCGTGGCCAGCGCGCAGTCGTACATGTGCCACTGTTTGTCGTCGAGCGGCTCACCTTTTTTGCAGCCTGCAATACCAAGTTTGGCGACGACCGCAATCACAACCGGGCAGACGTCGAAGGTGTCGCGCGCCGGATTGTTAGGTGTCAGAGATTCCTTCAGTTTCGCCTTCGCCTCTTTGTCCCTGGCTACCACGAAACGCACGCATTGCGTATTGGCCCATGAAGGCGCCCATTTTCCGGCATCCAGCACTCTCTTTAGGTCGTCCTCGGAAAGGGGGGAATCCAGGTAGTTCCTGACGCTTCTCCTGCCCTTTATTGCTTCGAAAAGTTCCATTATTTCCTCCGGAAAACGAGCCTCGCAATTCAATAAGAAAAACGCCTTTTCATCATTATATGATTTCAGAAATTGAAGGCAACAGATAAAAGAAAAGAGAATGGGCGTTAGCGCCCGCCGGAAAGCTCGACGCGGTTTTTGCCGGCCTTTTTTGCTCTGTACATGGCCTCGTCGGCCATCTTGAAAAGGGAATCCGGGTCGCCGTCTCCATGATTCAGACCCGCCACTCCTATGGAAAGAGTGACCGGCAGAGGCATTCTCTCTTCGCCGTCGATGCTCGCGAACCGGTAGTTTTCAATAAGGATTCGAAGCTTCTCGGCCTTGGAACTCGCCTCTTCTATTGACGTTTCGGGCAGTATCAATACGAACTCGTCGCCTCCCCAACGGCAAACTACGTCGATTTTTCGCGACGATTCCTGCACAAGCCGGGCAATCTCCTTCAGTACGAGGTCCCCCTGGTCGTGGCCGAGTTTGTCGTTCACCTCCTTGAGGTTGTCCATGTCGATGTAGACGAGCGAAAGGTCGCGCTCGTACCTCTGCACTCGCTCCACTTCCTGGCGCAGCTTACGGTCGAAATAGCGTCTGTTGTGCACCCCGGTGAGCTGGTCCACGACAGACTGCCTCTCCACCTGCTTAAATAGGCGGAGGTTGGCGATAGTCAGCGCGAGGATGTCTGCAAGCGTGGTCAGTATGTCGCGCTGCTCCTCTTTTATCGTTCCGGAACTCGCAAATAGCAGGCGCTCATCCTCCTCGAAGAAAACCTGCAGAACGCCTATAAGTCTTTTCCTGCCTTTCAGGGGGATAAGCTCCTCGCCCGGCTTGTTTTCGATGTCGCTGTCGTCTCCGCGCAGGATTTTAGCCAGCCTGTTGTCGTCGCGTATCGAAACGCGCTCTCCCTCTCCGCCGACTTCACTCGTCCACGACCTCGGGGCAAGAAAATCGCCCTCCTTCATATAGAATATGACATCCTTGTAGTTCAGGCCGGATTTGTCCGTAAGGGTTTTCGTAGCTGACTTGAGAATATCGTCCTCGTTGTCGGCGGCAAGCAACTCGCTGGCGAACTTCGGCGTGTTTCTAATCTTCTCGGTAAGCTGGTATATCCTCAGGCTGGACTTGGCAACTTCTATGTTGCGCTTGCGCATAAGGTCAATCTGCCGCTCAAGCTGCTTCTGCAGGCGCTTTCTGCGAGATATGTCCCTGAGCGAACCAACGCGGAGTTTCACGTCGCCAAGGTCGACGTTGTTGAGGGTCAACTCGACGAACTTTCGCCTTCCGGAATGCTGCACAATCATCAACTCGAAGCGGTCATACTGCACCCTCTTGGCCGGGTTGTCGAGAAGCTTCACCCGCTCCTGATACTCCGGAGCCACCAGGCACATGGGCACGAAATCGTCCGAAAGTATCTCCTCTTTCTTATAACCGGTAAGCCGCTCGAAGGCGGGGTTTACCATGATATATTTGCCGGTCTTGCGGTCGAGAATGTACTGGGCGTCGTTCGAATACTCGAAAAACAACTTGTACATTTCGGATAACTTGTCTTCTTTCTCCAACATTGCCTCGACCCCGTACTACATGGATTCAGTCGAACTCTCTAAATATAACGCCTTATTGCGCAAAGTCAAATTTAGCGTTCACGCGCCCTGCACATCAGGGTGCCTGCAAGCAAGCGGCGTCTTATACATCGCACCACACCAATATACAAGATAAAATCCCGCCTTTTCGAAAAAAAACAGCCTGCCTCTCATTCGGCGCCAATCGCCTTTTTTGCCAGGAGAAGCCCGCAAATCGTCTTTGCGTCCGTAATTTCGCCCCTGTCAATCATTTCGAGCGCCTCGCCGAACTCGACTTCCCGCGGCTCGATAATCTCGCCGTGATCGAGGCTCTGTTCGCCCTTTTCGAGCTTGCGCGCAAGGTAAAGGTCGATCACCTCCGTGCATATGCCGGGAGAAGTGTGAATCTTTCCCAGCCAGGTCAATTCGCCTGCGCCGTAGCCGGTCTCCTCGAGTACTTCCCTTCGGGCGCAATCCTCGGGGCTCTCGTCCCCGTCAATAATGCCGGCCGGTATCTCGACGAGTGCGCCTTTCAGGGGATACCGAAACTGCCTTATGAGAACGATTCTGCCTTCCGGCGTCACGGGCACGATCGCGGCAGCGTTGTTTATAGAAACAACTTCCCGCGTCACCTCTGAGCCGTCCGACTGCTCGACGAAGTCCCTGAAGACCTGTATCCTCGAACCGTGGTAAACCTTCTCCGTTTCCCTGACCGTGAATTCCATTCCCTTCAGCTCCCGGTTCCTCGCCTGTGCAGGCAAACCATAAGTATCGATATATCCGCCGGATTCACGCCGCTTATCCTCGATGCCTGTCCGAGCGAGCGCGGCCTTGCCTTGTCAAGCTTCTCTCGCGCCTCGAACCGGAGCGACGGCACCAACCAGTAGTCGAAATCGGCCGGTATCAGCCTCGACTCCGATTCGCGAAACTTCTCGACGTGGCGTTCCTGGCGTTTGAGATAACCCTCGTATTTCGCCTCCGTCTCGACCTGCGCCGCCACTTCGCCCGGAATTTCCATCACGGAAAGCTCGTCGTCGAGTTTCGCTACTTCTCCAAAAGTCATATCCTGCCTTCGCAGGATAGATAAAAGTTCTTTCCCTTCATGCCTCTTCGAGGCAAGAAGTTTGGACACTTTATCTACAAGACGTTCTTTTTCAAGCAATTTTTCATATCTTTTTCCGGAAATCAGGCCTAAAGCGTGCCCTTTCGGCGTTAATCTGCGGTCGGCATTGTCCGCCCGCAGAAGAAGTCGATACTCCGCACGCGAGGTGAACATCCTGTAAGGCTCCGACGTGCCGGACGTGACGAGATCGTCGACAAGAACCCCGATATACGCCTCGTCCCTCCCCAGAACGAAATCTTTGCCGCCGCCTGCCGAAAGCGTGGCGTTGACGCCCGCCACAAGTCCCTGCCCCGCCGCTTCCTCGTACCCGCTCGTCCCGTTCACCTGGCCGGCCAGGTAAAGGCCTCTGACAATTTTCGATTCGAGCGTCGGGAAAAGCTGCGTCGGGTCGAAGTAGTCGTATTCAATCGCGTAGCCATACCGGGTGAGCTTCGCCCCGGCGAGCCCATCGACAGAATGCACGACATCTTCCTGTATGTCTCGTGGCAGCGAGTTCGAAAGGCCGTTCACGTAAACCTCATCGTCGGCCCGGCCTTCGGGTTCTATGAAAATCTGGTGACTGCTCTTGTCCGCGAACCTGACAATCTTGTCCTCGACCGAGGGGCAGTATCTCGTTCCCGTGCCGCTTATGCGCCCGCCATAAAGCGCCGAACGCTCGAGATTTTCTCGAATCAGCTTGTGAGTTATCTCGTTAGTCCAGGTAATCCAGCACGGGATTTGTTCTATCTCGATATTCTCCGTCGTGAATGAAAACGGGACAATTAGCTCGTCGCCATCCTGCCGGACAAGTTTTTCATAGTCGAGCGTCTTTCCGTCGAGCCGCATTGGAGTGCCAGTCTTGAGTCTCGCGGTCCTTATCCCGAGTGATTCGAGATGGAGTGAAAGTTTTTCCGAAGCGGGTTCGCCATCCCTTCCGGCGGGATATGATTTGTCTCCCACGTGAATCATTCCGCGAAGAAAAGTTCCCGCCGCGACAATCACCGCGCCCGCCCGAAGCATCTCTCCGTCTTCCGTGCGCACTCCCGACACGCGGCCGTTCTCGATGATTAATTCTCCGGCCGCGCCCTCTGCTATTTCAAGATTCTCCTGCCCGGCGACGATTTTTTGCATTTCCGCAGCGTATTCGGCGCGGTCACATTGCGCGCGCGGCGCCCTGACCGCCGGACCCTTGCGAGTGTTTAGCATCCTGAACTGGAGCATCGAGGCATCCGCAGCCCTGCCCATCTCCCCGCCGAGGGCATCCACCTCTCTGACAAGTTGCCCCTTGGCGAGCCCGCCTATTGCAGGGTTGCAGGACATGCGGGCAATGGCGGATTTCGACATTGTCAGCAAAAGGGTCTTCGCGCCCATCTTCGCGCATGCCAGCGCCGCTTCGCAGCCAGCATGCCCGCCGCCCACGACAACCACGTCCCGTTTTTTTTCAGCCTCCACCAAGAAGTTGTTCCTAATTATCATCCCGTACCGGGTTGTTCCCCGTCATCTTCCTTCCGAGAAAGACGCCTGCTATAACCGCAGCCGGGCCGAGGACCGAGATGTTTGCAATCCCGTGAAAAACCGGCCCGCCCCATCCGATTACGTAGTAGTCGATTGCGCAGACGCCGCCCCCAAGCACCGCAGCATGGAAGGCTTCCGCGAAATTGCCGCCGCCGAGAAATCCACCCGCGAAAGCGCCAAGCGCGCATCCTGAGCCGACCGCAACGCCGGTGCCACCGCAGGGTTTTGCAAGAAGAGCGCCAATGATTTCGCCGGCCGCCGCGATGGCTACGGAATACGCCATGACCTTGACAAGCCAGGCTCTTCTCCTCGGTCTGAGCGTTCCTCTCTTCTTACCGGCGCCCTCGAGCATTCTGTCTCCGAGGCTTTTCGGGGCTCCCGGCCTTTTCTTTCCCCAAAACCTCAAGCCGCACCTCCGTCAGCATCCATCTTATTTAAGATAATAACTCTCTGCATCTACTAAAACAAGCGCTTTGGAGAATGACAGGCTCTACTCTTTCTCTTCTTTTTTATGGATAGGATGCAGAACGTTCAGAAAAACGGGCAGGATGACAAGGTCGCCGAGGAGCGCGCTGACCATTGTAATGCTGGTGAGAATTCCGAAGTAGGCGTTGCACGAGAAGCTCGAAAACGCAAGCGTAATGAAGCCGCAGAAAAGGATTATCGAAGTGAAGACAATCGGCTTGCCCGTCGAGAGAAGGGTGCGGAACATGGAGTTTACGTAGTGCCCGTCCTGGGCGAACTCTCTCTTGAAGCGGCTCACGTAGTGAATCGTGTCGTCCACCGCGATGCCGAGCGCGATGCAGGGTATCATGGCGGTCGTAACGTTAATCGGTATATTGGCAAACCCCATGAACGCAAGCGTCACCATGATAGGCACTATGTTGGGTATCATGGCGATAAGCCCCATCCAGAGATTCCGAAAAAGGAGCGTTATGACGACGAAAATCGAGATAATAGCCATAATGAGGCCTTTAATCTCACCCTCGACGAGGATTCGCCCCATCCTCGCGAAAAGCCTTGTCGAGCCGGTCAGAGTCGCTTTGTAACCGCCGTTGAACTGGCCCTGCAGGTATTTCTCGACCCCGTTTACCATATCGAGAATTTCCTTCGAGCCTGCCTGGTGGAGCCTCGCCGTCACTCGCATCCGCGTGAAGTTGGAATCTACGAGATACTCGAAAAGTCCCGTTTCCTGGCGCATGCGCATCAGGGACTGCAGGTTCTCATCGTCGATAAAGGGCAATTCGTCGAAGAACCGAGCCTCTCCCATCCTCTCCTGGTTCATTGCAAGCATAATGTCGACAACGGAAAAAACCTTGCCCACCGCACCATACCGGGTGCGAAGGAAGTCCTCGAGATCGCGCACCTTTTTCAGGAATTTGATATCGGCGATGGAATTGCCGTTTTCCGCCTCGATTACGACATCCATGGTTATGGAGCCGCCGAGATGGTGCGATACGAAATCCTGCGCGCGCCTCACCTCCATCTCGGGCGGGAAGTAATTGATAAGATTCGTTTCGACCTCGAGCCGCGTTATGCCCCATGCCGCCGCCGCCACGATAAGCACCGTAAGAAGAATAACGAACCTCGGTTTCGCCTCGTTGAACCTGCCGATGCCGCGCAGCCCCCTGACAAGGTAGGGATGTACCGTCTCCACCGGGCGCTTTGCCAGTGAGACGTACATGAGGATGCTCGGGATAAGCGCCATGGCGATAAGGTACGCCACCATCACGCCGAATGCTGCGAAAAGCCCGGTTTCGATTATTGTCGGAATCTCGCTCACCGAAAGTGAGATAAATCCCAGCGCCGTCGTCACCGCGGTAAGCAGGCAGGGCCATCCGACGTGCGAAATCGTCTCCTCGAGCGCAGGCCTGCGGTCGATATTAATCCGCAGTTCATCCTGGTACTGAGTGAAGACGTGTATGACTATGGCCACCCCTATGGCAATCATGAGGGGCGGCAGGATTGTCGAGGCAATGGTGAGCCTGCCGCTCGTAAGCTGCATGAAGCCTGCCGTCCAGACGACGCATATCATGACTGTCAGCAGAGGGAAAAGGACGCATCGCCACGAGCGGAAAACGTAAAAAAGCACGAGCCCTATCATGACAAGCACGACAGGAGTAAAAACGATAAGGTCGTGCGAGATGCATTGCTCGAGGAAAGTCACGAATACGGGCGGCCCCGCGAAATAGAACCTTTCGTCAAGCCCGCTTTTAGCGGCGATGTCCTTTATCTGCCTGACGAGGCCGGATTTGTAGCTGTCGTTGTCCGGGTTGCTCTCAATCTGCGCGGCAATCGCCGTCACCCGCCCGTCGGCCGATATTATATTGTCGACGTATAGCAGGTTGCCCGTAACGCGCTCGCGAAGCTCCTTCCAGCCCGCCTCGTCGCCGGGCAGCACCAGTTCCCCGCCCGAGCGTTCGATAAAGTTCTCGACGCGCAGCCTGCCCATATCGGCGCGGAAATCGCTTATAGTCGTAAGGCTGTTTACCGCAAGCACCTTGTCGAGCGAGGCGATTTCGCTGCTCATCCTGTCAATCGCCTTCAGGTGCCTCTCGGAAAAAATCTTGTCCGATTCGTAGGCCACCACGATAAGCTCGTCGCCGCCGAACTGCTTGAGGAATTTCTCCAGCCTCTGAAAGTCCTTGTTGTAAGCCGGAAACCCGGTGCGCACCGAGTTGTCAATGTGAAGTCCGCGCCCGACAAAAACAAAAAACGCCGTAAGCACAAGACCTGCGGCAATTACAAGTTTCGGATGCTTCAGCACTAAACGCGAGAACTTACGCATATGTCGGAAAACTCCGCTTAAAAATCCATCGAGCCCGCCGGTCGCATCCTATCACAACAAATGTTTAATGCAACTCATATCGCAAAGCTTGCGCAACTTTGGAATGCCTTCCTTCCGCTTCAATAGCCCATGTTATATTTAGTCAGTTTCGCATACAATGTCGTTCGAGGTATTCCCAACAGCTTCGCGGCCCGGCTTTTGTTGCCGCGACAATTTTTCATAGCAATCTCTATCGCCCGTTTCTCAAGCTCGCTAATTGTAAGGCCCTGCCGCTCCAACAGAACATCTTCCAGCCGGCCGGCTCTGCCAGCTTTTTCAACAACATGTTCGGATAAAAATCGCGCCGAGGGCTTGCCTGCGGACAGAAAAGCAAGCCTGTTCACCTCGTTTTCAAGCTCCCTGACATTGCCCGGCCAGTCATAATCGAGAAGGTACTGGAACAACTCGGTCCTGCAATCAGGTTGAATATCAAGCTCCTTATTCGTAGCCCTTTTCCAGAAATACTTGAAGAGGAGAGGGATGTCCGACTTTCTATCACGAAGAGGCGGCAGAGTAACCGTGACAACATTCAACCTGTAGAACAGGTCTTCACGGAATTTCGCATTCTCAACGAGTTCCCGAAGATTCTTGTTGCTTGCCGATATTAACCTGATATCGACCTTGACCGGAGTGTTCGATCCTATCCTGCGGACTTCTCCTTCCTGTACGACTCGAAGGAGTTTCTGCTGCATGGAAGAACTCATATCACCTATCTCATCCAGCATGACAGTGCCGCCATTGGCCGCCTGGAAAAGGCCTTCCTTCGCCGAGTCCGCGCCCGTAAAAGCGCCTTTGACATACCCGAAAAGCTCGCTTTCCAGTAGGCCTTCAGGAATTGCAGAACAATTGATTGCGACAAAACCGCCTTTCTTTCTCGCGCTGTTGAAATGTATCGCACGAGCCACAAGTTCCTTACCCGTCCCGCTTTCTCCCTGAATCAGAACCGGCAAATCGGACTCCACCACTCTGTCAAGCAGAGAAAACAGTTCCATCATCTTCATATTGCGGCCGATTATACTCGAATAGCTGTAGCGGGTCTCGAGTTCCTTCTGCCTGTTTTCAAGCTCGATACGCACCTGTTCAAGCTGCGTGTTCCTGAGCTCGAGCTGTTTGTCAAGCCTGCTGTTGAGTTCCCTGAGTTCCTCGTAAAGCCCGGCCTTCTCCATCATAACGGCGGCCTGGTCAACAAGTCTTTCGAGAGACGCGGTCAAGCCCGGGCGATTGTCAAGAACCGCAACGCGGCTGTCCATATACATCACTCCGAGTACCGTTCCATTAACAACCACGGGAAGTGAAAAAAGGGCCTTGACTGTCTCGGGGAATAGCTCATCTATCTCATGCAGATTACTATCAGCTCCCGTATTCTGGACGATAAACGGTTTGCTTGTTTCGATACATTTGTCAAGCACGGCCCTTAGAAATGGGAATTCCGCAGTCTCGGGAATCTCTCTGTAAAAATTACGTGTCGCGGGATATAAGCCCCGTTCCCTCCGCACGAGAAACATAAATCCTCTTTCCGCGCCGCTTATTTCAATTCCTCTGTCCACCACTATCCCTGCAAGTCCCGCCATATCAACATGCTTGGACATAGATCGAGAAATATCGAGGATGCGCTTTAAAGCCCCCTTTTCCCGGCGTGACTCGTTGAGTTTACGTAAAAGATGCTCTATATTTTCTTGCGCAAAGGGATTGAGAAGCTGCACTGCCTCGTCAATTGCGTTTTTTACCGAGGTCGTCTCGCGCCTGCGAGCCAGCACTTCAAGCGCTTTTATCAGCAGATTTTTCCCTCTATCGTCTTTCCTGGCAACAAGAAATTTTCCATATTCGAGAAGAGTATATTCGACGCCCGGATCGGAATCATCGGGTGAATTTTCCCTATATATCTCAAGACTTTTTTCAAAATGCTCCATGGCAAGGGAATTCTCCTGCGCTGCAAGTATTTCTCCGGCAAGTCTTTGAATTCCGGCCAGCTTATCAGCAGCCCCCTCCTTTTCCATGACAGAAAGAGCCTTTACTGTATGTTCCGAAGCAACGGCAGGATTCCCCGTCTTCAGAAATACGTGCCCGAGAACATGCCTGGCGGTTGCTTCCATCGGTTTGATATCAATCTCCTCGAATATGGAAAGCGCTTTTTCGGCGTGCTCTTTCGCACTATCGTAATCCCGAATCGCCAGATATTGCTCGGACAAGTTGCAGAGCGCGTATCCGAGCTGAAGCCTGTCGTTTTCCTTCAGTGCAAAATCCCGTGCCTCGATAAATTTATCTATTGCCTTCTCATATCTGCCAAGCTTCGAAAGAATGACCCCGGTATTGTTCAGAGCCGTTGAATAGAGTCGGTTGCTGCCTATGCTATGGGTGACTTCCGAAAATTTCTTGTAATAACTGAGTGCGACAAAAGGCCTGTCCTGATATGAATGAAGAGCGCCCATCGTATTGAGCGTAAGCGCAAACAACTCGTCTTCCTTTTCCACCGCGAAAGCAAGTGCTTTTTTGACCATACCGTCGGCGCCCGAATAGTCTCCCGCAAGAAGCCTCGAATTGGCGCATAGATACCACCCGTGGGCCTTCAGATCGGAAGGAACCTTCTTCTTCTCGACAAAATGTCTTGTTTCAAGCTCGAGTTCTTTCGTCATTCCCTTTTGAAAATAAATCCTCGCCCGCAACAGCCGCAGCATCGCCCTCTTGACAGGATTTTTCTCGTTCTCCAACTCCAACTCTGCAGCCTTGATAAACTTATCAGCCTCACCTGATTCCACAAAAACTTTCAAAAAATCAAATATGTCGCCTGCTCCGGCTTTAAGATGTTGTCTGATTTTTTTTCTTTGCTTATCAAGTATTTCCATTATCATGCCCTCCTTTTATATATTATCAACTCAGAAGCTCTACATCAATATATTTGTATGTATTTCGACGTTTTGTCTTATATCGACATTTGGCAACAATATTATTATGCGATGCCTTAATATGGCAAAAGCATTGAAATTGCCGTAACCTTTTACCATTAAATGAGTTATGTGTATCAACATTATTATTTTTAATTATTGGCATGCAATTTGGATTAGATAACGCGAGTAACAGTTTCATATCATGGCAAACAGGAGGAATTGCATGAAAGTATTTGGACTTATGACTGGCTTGTTGGTCGTAACCGGCATTATTGGGTTGTGCCTGGGAAATGCCGGTTGCGGGGTTGATTCAGGCGCACGCGAGGGCAAATCGCCCTATACCGTGCCGGGAAGTGGCGGATATGAGCCTCCATCCGGCACAACGCCTGGCACAGGAACAACGCCTGGAACGGGCTCCGGCACGAGCGGAGGCGATACCGGAGTGATATTCGATGAAATAAACGACTATCGTGCACAGAACGGACTGCCTGCTCTTGTGTATGATTCCAGCATTGCCGCAGTCTCCCAGACTTACGCCGACTGGCATATGGAAGGCAATCATTTTCGGTATGATAATCCCGGAGATGGCAGGACACCGGATGACAGGCTTACGGAAGGCGGAGTATCTTTTACAATATGCGATGAAATCGGTGGTTCTTCCGATAATAACGACTATATTCTCACGCATTTCCTGACATATTGCAAAAGCACGGCTCCCCTGGATAATCCTAATTTCAAACGAATCGGCATTGGCATCGTCTCCTGGTCATACGACTGGTCCGGCTGAGGTGGTACCGTGAAGACGGAGACCTATTACGTCGTCGTCGCACACCTGACGGACTAAGTCTCCGCTTTCCTCAGTATGAGGGAATAGCGAATAAACAGGCCCGCGATTCGCGGGCCTGTTTATTTCGGGCTTGCCGACAGACAGTATTTCCCGGCTCTTAAAGACATCTGGGACTGATTTGCATCTGCCGGTTTATTCATCTTATTATTTATTCCGAGGCGGGACATTGTTCCGCCTTTCCATTTTAGACGCAGGCGGAAGAACGGGGAAGGAGAAACAGAATGACGAGACAGAACGTGGTAGTGCTTGCGGCAATTATCGCCACAGGAATGATGGTTCTCGGGCTCGCAGTCAGCGCTTCGACAAGAGAGCCTTACGCAGGCGACCCTTACGAAGATGCCATTGCGGCACTCGGGAACGACCTTTCCAAAAGCGGTTTGCCTGCGGAAGCCGCATTCGAGCCGGAGCCTCCGGAACATACGGCAGAAGAAATCGATGGCCAGGAAGAAGCGGAGCCTACCGCGACAGAGGAACGGTCGGAACCGGAAAAACCTCCTCTCCCGGAAGCAATCGGCGATGTCTACGTCGACGCCTCCACCCCGTCAATGCAGGCAGGCAACGGCGTCGTTATGGGAGAGCCGGTCGTCCGTGGGACAATGGCTCTCGTGCCGCTTTATCCGGCGAACCTGATGCGGGCGAACGAGGAACGCTTTCTGACCCTCGCGGAAGCAGTCGAATCCGGCAAAGTGACCGTCGTCGACAGCGAAAGCGCCGATACGGTTTATATAGTGAACAAATCGAATTGCCCCGTCTATCTCATGTGCGGGGAGATTATCTTCGGCGGGAAGCAAGACCGAGTCATCGCGCAAGACACTGTCGTGCCCGCCGAAAGAGACAAAAGGTTCAAAATCGACGTTTTCTGCGTCGAGCGCAACCGCTGGAGCCCGGGAGAAACCGGCTACGCTTTCACTTGCAAGCCCGATACCTATGTGAAAAAGGAATATGGCGAAAACGAATCCCCCGACCACGGAGCGCAACTGCCTTCACTTGCCCAGACTATAGAAAACAAAAAAAGGGAGGCCTTCCAGAATCTTGCCGGCCGGGGAATCGCCTACGCATGCATGAAATCCGGCTGCGGTGAAGGAGGCCAGAGCGAAGTTTGGCAGAAAGTAGGCGAGACCAACAACAGGCTCGGAACGGACAACCCGACCAACACATATCGAAACAACCTTTTGAGCCCGGAAGTCCATTCCCGCATATGCGCCGACCTCGACACCTTTTACCATGCGGTCAAGTGCGACTCCCGCGCGGTCGGTTACGCTTTCGCCCTCGACGGTACCGTTCTCTACTGCGACATCTTCGCCAACGCGGACCTGTGCAAATCATACAGGTATCGGCTGATAAAGGCGTATCTCATCGAGACTCTCGGCCAAGGAGTGAACCCGCGGTTCGTGCCGGATTCCGCGAGCTTCAAAGATTTCCTGAAATGGGTGGAAAACAATCGCCAGGAAGGCAAGGGAAAACCCGGCTTCGCGTACTTCAAGTCGGACTACCTCGTGGGATGCGACTCCACCTACAAAGGGAGATGCCTGCATAGCGGGTATTACTACGACGGATTCTCGGCAATCGAAGACGAATAGCCGGAAGCCAATTGACGCAAAAGAGAGAAGCTCCCGTTTCCGGGAGCTTCTCTTGCGGCGGGACTGCTTTGGCACCCACTTATTCCTGATTCCTTTAGTACAAGCATTTCCGAAACAAACAAGTTCACGGAATCTTTCATAATTTCCTTGAGCAGAATGAATGTATATGTATGATTTTCAGCTTCATTCACCTGGGGGCAAGGGGACTGAAATGAGTAATATCCGTAAGCATCTGTTTGTTATCGCATGTTATTCTCTGTTCTTCTGCTCGATTGTCACTGCGAGACCGTTTTCGCAGGACATGCTCGACATAGCGGCAAAAGAGCTGGGGAAAAAAAGAGAAGAGCTCAAGGTCGACGCCACCTACAAAAACACTCTGCGGCAAGCTCAGCACGGTCTCAAGCTTTTCGAAGAACTTATGGACGCCCCCTTTGAAGCTCCTAAAAAAGTAAAAGAGGTTACTGACAAGCTGTCACCATCGAAAAATCCCGACCCGGGAGAGATAATCCTTTATGCCTCTAAATTACTCGATAGTCCCGTTGAAGGTGACTTGCCAAAACCCGTAAATTCAGACAAATCCGGTTCCGAAAGACTTCTTGAAGCAATTGAAGCTTTGTTCAAGCTCAGAAACGAAACGTTCACCGGCAAATCTGAAGTAGAAGGCTTGCTCAAAGACATTCCGGACGCGCTGTGCGACGGGATATCAGAAATACTCGAATCCATCGCAATAGCATTGCCTCTTATCGACAAAGCATTCGCATCGGTCGGCACGCAGGAAAAAGCCGGGTTCTATAAAACCGGTCTGAGACAGCCAGCGGGCATTCCCGGGAACCAGCAATGGGATGGGATAATCGGAAAAGTGGATCTCGCATCGCTTTTCAAGGCAAGCGCAATCGTTTGCGGCACGGTAGTCAAAACGGGTGAAAAACTCGAAAAGGCAGGAAAAATAAAAAACAGAGATGGGATTAAAATCAAGACGCCTCTCGGCCTGATTGCCGTCGCTTATTCGTCGTCAGACAAACACATTTTCGGAGAAGAGGATATTCTCCTTTTCATCGAAACTGGTGGGAACGACATTTACTCCGGCACTCATATCGGGGCAAACCGCTCGCCTGCAAACCCGATTTCAATAGTTATAGATATTGACGGAAACGACCAGTATGCCTCGCCCGCAACGGACAGTTCGTTCGAATTTACACAGGGTGCGGGCGTCTTTGGAATCGGCATTCTCGCAGACCTCGACGGAACTGACAAATACGAGGCAGGCTTCTCCTGCCAGGGATGTGCATGTTTCGGTGTCGGACTTTTATTCGACGACGACAGGGAAAACGATTTCTACAAATGCATCGGCTGCGGCCAGGGATGCGGATTCGCCGGAGCCGGAATTCTCATAGACACGGATGGCGAGGAAACCTACAGGAGTTTTATTAACGCTCAAGGATACGGAGCGACAAAAGGGCTCGGACTTCTTCTGGACCTTAAGGATGACGACAAGTACATCCTTGAAGACCCAACGAATGGCGGCGGTTTGAAATTCCCGTCGGAACAGAACAAGGAATACTCATGCAGCGTCGGACAGGGCGCATCTCTCGGATGGAGGGGCAAGGCGGCCGGTGGCATCGGGGTGCTTTCCGACCTTGACGGCGACGATCAGTATGCAGCCGGCGTTTTCGCCCAGGGCTGTTCATATTATCTGGGCATGGGCTTGCTTAATGACTCGGACGGAAACGATTCTTACCGCGGTTGCTGGTATGTCCAAGGGGTCGGCTGCCACGTTGGATTCGGCATGCTCCTCGAAAGGGAAGGAAAAGACAAATACTGGGTCAAGCAGAACATGTCGCAGGGTGCGGGCCATGATTTCTCCACGGGAATTCTCCTTGACGCACAAGGCGACGACTTCTATGAAATTCCCAACCTGTCCGGCGGCGCCGGCAATGACTGCGGGTACGGGCTATTCATAGACCTTAAAGGCAACGATACCTACATCTCCCTTGGCGGGAAGAGGAACATCGGCTTCGCTCAGCAGGGAAAAAACTTTACTGGCAACACTTACGGACTCTTCATCGATGTCTACGGCAAAGACAAATATCCGCGCATCCAGCACGGCAATACAAAGACATGGAAAAGCCCTTCCAGCCTCGGCCTCGGTTTTGACCATGACCACGGCAGGCTCAAGCTCTGGTAGGTTTTATTTCTTCGCATCGAGCTCGGTTGACGACAGCTCGACCACTCCCGTAACCGGCTTGCTCTGCGGGTCGTAGAGACTCTTTATGGAAACGCTCACCGCGCTTTTACCCGTCTCGACAGGCGTGAAAAGGACGTGAGCGATGTGAATCCTGCCTTTCGGCCCCTGCCGGCCGGGAATCAGCCCGACTATCGCTGTCATGCCGGTCGTGTAAGCCTCCGGCTTGGAAAGCGGCGATGTCGTCGAACCGGGCGACGTATACGGCGAGGGAAGCACCTCGTGAATCGAGACGACTTTCTCATTATAATGAAGAATAAGATGGTATGCTCCAAGCTCATTTTCTCCCATATCCAGCCAGATATCAACGTATCGCGGAGTGACGGCGGGGATTATTTTCTCTTCTTCCATCGTCTTTGCGTCGGATAAAGATTCGTCCGCCGGAACATCTTCTCTAAATTGGATTGCGGAAGAAGAACAGCCGTATATGGCGGCAAGAATAATCATGAGTATTGCAAGCTTTTTCATTTTAACAAATCACTCCATAAGCGTTTTGTTAAGGATACTCAAAACGTCGCCGATATCAACCTTCCCATCTCCGTTAAGGTCATTTTCGGGTCTCGGCGAAAGCTCCACGCCCGATATAATAGAGTCAAGCAGAACCATTGCATCTGACACATCCGTCATTCCGTCTTTATTCAGGTCGCCCTCGACCAGCATCGCTTTCCTGAGAAATGCGTTCTGCTTCTCGGTTGCGGCAAGTTTCTCCTCGAGCTTTTCAAACTCTTCTTTCACCGCAGCTATTATCTTGTCTTTTTGCTCCAGTTGACTCATTACCTGTTGGCCGTTTTGAATGGACAGCAGGAGTTTTTCATCCTGCATTTTCACCGAATTCTGCAAATCAACGAGTTGCTTTTTCATTTCCCGATAGTTTATCTCTTGCCGTTTTTCAGCTTCAGCCCGGCTCTGATTTTTTTCTTTCTCGAAGTTAAGCGTTTCTGCAAGCTCATTTATCACGGCATCCTGTCTTTCAATCCGCTTCAACTGCTCCTTTTCCCTTTCAAGCACTTTCTCAAGCTGCGCAAGTGCTCTCACCTCTACGTCCGGCGCTACCGGTTCCCCGGACGTGACTGGCGCCTCTTTCTGCTCAATGGAATCTGACTGGGGTATTGCTACCGCTTCGTCGCGAACATTGCACTCTGCCTGGAATCTGCTCATGCCGCGACCCGTCAACATCAATCCAGCAAAGACTGCGATAAGTACTACCGCGGCTAAGGGAATAAACCAGCGAAGCCTTTTAGATATAGCGATGCTGCGCCTCCGGCTGCCGGCAACTTCGGCTATCGTATCGAAGACAGCGCTATCGACCCTCGGGGGGACGGGCACGTCGTGGCTGAGCTCGCGGCACTCGCCGAGCGCGGCTGAAATTACGCCCACGTCGTGGGCGCGAATGCGACATTTCTCGCAGGCTTCGAGATGCTCGTGAATCTCGGCTTGCACGTGGTTGGGCAGCTCACCCTCTTCATAGTCGAGCATCATCTCGTCGGTGAGCTCATCGCAGGTCATTTTTTTCTTTTGCTCATCCATTTATCGTTTTTCTCCAAACTTACAAGCAAACCGAGGGCCGCCCGGTTCACAGGAAATCCCGTCCTTTAAGCATGCTCCTGAGCATTTCGAGGCCGTTGTGCAGCCTGGACTTCACCGTCCCCTCGGGACATTCGACAATCTCCGCGACCTCGGCGACGGGTATCCCCTTGAGCATCCGAAGAATTATCACTTCCGAATATATGGGCGAAATCTGCGCGAGCGCCGCTGCAACGTGCTTGCGAGCTTCCGCCATTTCAAGTGGCTTCTGAACATCGGCGTCCGCCTGCGCAATAATCGCATTCTCTTCGAGCGGCAGCTCTTTCGCCGTCCTGATTTTGCGCAATCTGTTGAGACAGAGGCTTCTCGCAACTCGGAAAAGGAGAATCGAGAGTTTGCCTTCCGACCGATACTCGGGCAATTTGCGGAAAAAATACTGGAACGTCTCTTGAAGAACGTCGGCCGCCGCATCGACATCGCGCAACATGCGGAAGGCGTAATTCATAATGCGCTGCCTGTAGCGCTCGTAAAGCTCGCGGAAAGCCTTCTCCAGGCCTTTTTTGCAGAGAGCGGCAAGCTCGTCATCCCCAAGTTTTTTAAAGTTCTCGGTCAACCGGTGTTTTTCCTCTCAACTTTGATTCTAACATGATGTGCCAAGTTTTGCACGAGCATTTCAATAAACGGGTAGCACAATCAGGAATGACACTGTATTATAATACGGCACCGAGGAACATACGGGGAGACTCATGGATTCGAGAAAAATCCTGCTTTTTGCAGCAGTCGCAACGCTAATCCTGTGCGGCTGCGGGGGAGAGCCTGGCCGCTACTATGGCGACGAATACTCAATCAAATTTCCACGGGGATGGGACGTTCAGGAAATCAATACCTGAGGCCAGAAGTTGGTGCAAGCCACCAACCCGCTCGAAGGTTCGGGCGACCAGTTCAACGAAATTATCAACGTCATAAAGGAAGAACTCCCGCCGGGAATGGATTTCGAAGGATATTGCACAATCAGCATAAACAACGTCAGCCAATCCGGGTCAATGTTCAGCATATATAGAGACACGAGAACGACGATAGGAAAACACGTCGTCAAGCATATAAAATGGACGCTTCAGTCCGTCGTAAAGGGAGAATCCTACATCATTGTCGAAGGCCGGCGCGGCTATACCATAAACTGCATGGGCCATCTCGACCAGTTCAACAAGTACCAGGAAATTTTCAACCAGGTCATCCAGAGCTTCAGGGTCGAATAACTTTAACAGCCTTTTCAAGTTGTTTTGACATCAAAAATCCTCTTTGTTATTATCTCTCCTATGAAATGGACTCACATACTGGTAGTTTTATTTGTAATCGGACTCTGCGCCATCCTGGTCGCGGTATTGCTCTCGCCAACACTTCCGGAAACGGGCTCAATCCCGCAACAAGCCGGAAACATGGACGAACATTATTCTGAAATGCAGTCTATCAAGAACAACGATAGCGATTCGGAAGAAAGCGAGAGCGGTTATCCGGAGGGGCATAGGGGCCAGGCGGCTACAAACAATCCGCGGCACTCCAACGGCAATAGAGTAATTGGCGACAAAGAAGCGGGCCGTTCTTCTGCAGATTCCGGACGAGGTGGCGGCGGCACGAATGCCGCGTCCCGTTCTCGCCACGGCGGAAGCGGCGGGATGTCCTACCAAGACAAAGAAAACGATGAAAGAGATAATGATTCTTCCCTGAAGAGTTTCAACAAACTGAAGCCGGGCATTCGAATCATAACGAGGGATGAGTTCCAGGATTATATCGACTCTGTCGAGACTCCTCCCGGTGAAAATGATGAAGATAGCGAGTTTGATGACCCCAAGAAAGGGATTGTGGCGGGATACGTGGTTGACGAGTCCGGCGCGCCCGTCGATAACGCGAAGCTGATACTCTCCCTGGAACAAACATCCTATACTACTGACAAAAGTGAAGATTTTGCCGGTTTCCCGAAAACCGCCATGACGGATGCAAACGGGCGATTCTGGTTTACCGACCTTCCGCTCCTAAGTTACTCGATTATGATAGAATGCAGGGGCTTTCTACCCGAGTACTTCGCCGCAATCAGGCTGCAGGAAGAGGGGGAAGTATACCTTCAGGTGGTTATGAGAAACAGCCTGCTTGTCGGTGGTATGGTTATCGACGGGGATGGCAATCCCGTAGAAGGAGCGAGAGTGACTTCTACATACCACATTGAAGTCGGGCCAGATTTTATCTCGGAAACCATCTCCGATTCGGGCGGGAATTTCATTCTTCCCGTTCGCGAAGGCTCGTCGAATAAAGTCGAAGCGACGAAATCCGGATACTCGCCGGCAAAACTGCTTGCCGTTTCGCAGGGAAAAATGGACTGCACGCTGGTTCTTGCGCAAATCCCGACAGGCCTTGTAACCGGCCGGGTCGTTGACTCCTCGACCGGCAACCCGATTGGCGAGATAATTCTTGATGGCGAAACCGTTTATGCGCCAGACGGGTTCTTCGAGGTCGAGCGCGCAGTTTCGAACAAAGCCCAGACAATGATAGTGGACGCTCCCGGCTGGCAGTCAAAAAACATCCGGTTCACGCTCAAAGAAAGCGCTACCGTCGACGTGGGTGAAATTTCCCTCCAAATCGAACTCCATCTCAGAGGTCTTGTCGTGATTGCGGAAAGCGAACCGCCGGAAGCAATCGTCGGCGCAGCGGTCAGGTTCGAATCTTCCAGTTCGGACTCTCAAACCAGTGCTACTAACGCGGAAGGCGTTTTTCTTTTCGACGGGGTCACGCCTGGAACCGTTACGCTCGAGATAAGCGCTCCCGGCTACTATCCGCAGACTAAGCAGGTCGTCATTGAAGATTACGACCCCGAAAACCCGGATTCAAGAGAAGTCTTTATCCTGATAAACCTTGCCCGCGGAGGATTTGTCGTCGGGGGAACGGTCACAAACACCCAGACGGGAAATCCCGTCGCGGACGTATCCCTTACGGTAGTTGAAATTCCCGCGCTCGCCGGATTAACCGGCGAAGATGGCGGTTATATTATCGAAGATATATCGCTTGGGTCTTTCCGCGTGCGCGCCTCAAAGCCGGGTTATGTGACCTTGGTTTCAGACACACTTATTGCCTCCTCCGAAGGAACATCGGTGATATGCAACTTCGCGCTCGAACCCGGCGGCTTCCACGGTAAATTGCTGTGCGGCGGCAATGCCGTGCCCGCAGGCGTCACGGTGAATATGTGGAAAAAAACGGACGGCCCCATAGAATCGCGCCTCGCAGCCGATTCCAATCTGCAACAAAATTTCTTTACGACAACCACCGACGATGAAGGCGGATTTGCCTTGCTCGATATCCCCGACGGCATCTACTTCCTTCATGTGCCTACATACCAGTTGTGGCCAAAAGAAGTGGAAGTCGACTGCAGTTCGAGCGAGATAGTCAACTTCGAGTTGCCCGGCATATCGGAACTGCGAGGAAAAATCAGTTATGCAGATGGCTCGCCCGTGGCCAACACCAGTCTTTATCTCCACTCCGGCGACAACGACTATTCCATCGCCGGATATCATACCGACGAACAGGGCAACTACGTAATCAAACACGTGGCGCGCCTGAATTATGCATTATCTATTATAAAAAGCATTGCAGACCAATCTGCGCAGCATGTTGTCAAATGCACCGTACAGAGCGCGCCGCAACAGGTAGTGGATGTCAAGTTTCCGCCTTTGAGCGCGAGCATTTCCGGACGACTCACGGATGAAAACGGGCAACCGAAATCCGGAGTTCAAATTGGAGTGGAATATCTCGACAGCCCGCACCGCGCCATACTCGCGGGCTGGGTATTCACGGATGACGGGGGCAACTACAGCCTGCCGCGGCTTGAACCGGGCCGGCACGTCGTCCGCACGGCATGGACCGACGACGAAGTCGTATTCTCGGACATTATCGAGCTCAAGACGGGAGAGTCAAAGGAAGTAAATCTCATTGCTCCGAAAGTCACTGGCACGCGCGTACGCGGCCACATGATTACTGCAGACGGCGCGCCTCTTTTAGGCTCTTTCATTTTTGCGATAAACGAGGATGGAAGACAAAGCGGCAACTTCTTCGGGCAGCCGAACTGGCGCTATGCTTCCTCCTTCAACCTTAAAGGACTAACGCCGGGCAACTATACTTTGGTCTTTACGGCAGTTGGATGTAGAAAAAAATCGGTCGACATCTCGGTAACCACAGACATGTCCGGTTTCATCGTAACGATGGAACGCGAATAATATCCTCGTTGTTATTTTATCACCCTTGATTCCGTCGCAATTTCATATTAAATTTCATCTTTCTTTCCGGGGGAGAACAACTGTGAAAATGACCTCTGCAATCTTTTTTTCCGCTCTATTTATCTTTCTGCCAGTTTTCGCGCAGGAAGGCGATTTGCAATCAAAGAAAATCGAAATGCTTATAGGCCGGTTCGCAATCGAGGATGAGGATGCAGCCGCGGATGCACTCTGGAAGCTCGTAGAAATCGGCGAGCCCGCAGTCAAGCCGCTTATAGAATCGCTCGATAGCAAGAACCGTCGTATCCGCGGCTATTCGATTATGGCGCTCGGGCATATGAAGGCCGCCCCTGCAGTCGAGCCGCTTATGAAAATAATGAAAACGGAAGAAGATGTAAAGGTCTGCGACCTTGCATACGAGGCGCTCTGCAGAATCGGTGATGTCAAGGCACTCGAAGTTCTTATCGGCAAGAAAATCGCAAACAGCTTCCCGCTTTCTACTACCGCTTTCAAGTTGCTTCCCCTGCTGGGAGAAAAGGCGGTCCCGGAGCTTATCAAGGCCGCCGAAAGCGGCGATATCACGAAAAGCCTGCTTGCAGTCGATGCACTCGGTAAAATCGGCGACAAGCGGGCTACAGAGTCTCTAATCAAAATTCTGAAAAACGAAAAAGGTTCCATGCTGCGCGCTTCGGCAATTGAGTCACTCGGTCTTCTGAGAAACAGGCGCGCCGTGCAGCCGATAATAGAAACGGCAAAGGCGGCGAAACCGAAGTTCAGCGGAACGATAATATGGGATTCGGTAAACGCGCTCGGACTTATCGGCGGAAAGGAAGCAGTCGATTTTCTTCTCGATTACGCAAAAAAGAAAGGCGGCTCGATTGTAAGGTCGGATGCAGTCGAATCGCTCGGGCGCTCAGGTGATGAGCGCGTACTTGAGCCGCTTATCGCTCTGCTTGAAGATGAAGAGTATCTTATAAGAAGCAGCGCGGCAAGCGCGCTCGGTATGCTCGGGGACAAAAAGGCTTTAAAGCCCCTGATTAAAATGCTGCTCGAAGACAAGGAGGAAAGCGTTCGAAGGGGCGCAGCTATTGCGCTTGCCAACTTCGAGGGCGAAAAGGAAATAATCGAACCGTTGAGGAAAGCGGCAGAAGAGGTCGATATCGCCGCAAGCGTGCTCGCCTGGTTCAACGACGAAAAAGCAGCCGAACTGCTGAAAAAACATGAAAATTACAACGAAGAATACATCTATTGCATGTCTTGCATCCGCCACGGCGACATGGAATCTCTCTGCGACCTCATTGATTTCTACCCCGACGACACAATGGCCGCGAACCTCGCCGTCTTTCACGACGATATTATGAAAAGAATGCCGGATAGCTTCCCGAAGTTCAGCCTGAATGACTCTTACCTCAAACAATTCACGAATGGCGAGGCAATCTGCGATTGGCTTGAGAAAAACTGGGACTTGATTTTTTACGACCCCGAGAAACGCATCTACTGGCTCGATAAGAAAGACAAATAAACTTTCACAAATGCACCGACCTTGACTTTGCCGGATGCCGAGTGTAATATCGCTGTCTGGAGGTGCGGATGTTCGGCAAACTTGCATACCTGCTGCCGCTTTGCGTTCTGATAGCATCTTGCGGCGCGCCGGTTGAAACTGGCAATAAACCCGCGGTTTTCGCAAGCATACTTCCGCAGGCTTATTTCGCCGAGCGGATTGCGGGCGGGGATATTCAAATCGAAGTGCTCGTCGGCCCGGGGCAGTCGCCGCATTCGTTCGAGCCGACCCCGAAGCAGATGGCCAAGCTCTCCCGTGCAAAAGCTTTTCTTGCCATCGGCATGCCTTTCGAGGAAACTCTTATCGCGAAGATAAAGGCATCTAATCCTGAAATGAAAATCATCGACACCAGGAAAAATATCACTTTTAAAAACATGGATGCTAAACACCATCACGACGAAGAAGGTCACGAGCATCACGCGGATGAGCCCGACCCTCATATATGGCTCAGCCCGCGCCTTGCAAAGCAAATCGCGGAAAATACATGCGAAGCCTTCGTGCGGATTGCTCCGAAGCTATCCCCCGCTTTCGAGAAAAACCTCGCCGTTTTGAAGACCGATTTGGACAAGCTCGACGGTAGACTGAAAAAAGTACTCGAACCGCTAAGGGGCAAAAAAATCTACGTCTTTCATCCCGCGTTCGGATATTTCACCGAGAGCTACGGGCTCGAGCAGGTGGCGGTCGAGACGGGCGGCAAGCAGCCCGGCGCAAAACAGCTTGCGAATCTTATCGAGAAGGCGAAGCAGGACGGAATCAAAGTCATATTCGTACAACCCCAGTTCTCGAAATCGGGCGCCGAAGCCATCGCAAGGGAAATCGAAGGCGCGGTGATTCCCATGGACCCGCTTGCAAAAGACTATTTCAAAAACCTCGAACGTATGGCCGGCGCGATAAAACGAACCTTTGCCGGAAAGGAAACGAAGTGAGCGAACCGGTTATGCGCATGAAAGACGTCCGCTTCGCCTACGACGGCAGGTCCGTTATAGAAGACGCCAGTATCGAAGTCGAAAAAAATGATTTCGTCGCAATCGTAGGCCCGAACGGAGGCGGTAAAAGTACGCTTCTGAAGCTTATTCTGGGACTGCTCCAGCCGATGAGCGGCTCGGTTGAAATTTTCGGCGATACACCTGAAAAAGCCAGGGGACGAATCGGCTACATGCCCCAGCACGTAAACGTTGACCCCAGGTTCCCGGTCAACGTCATGGATATCGTGCTGATGGGCAGGCTGGGCAGGACTTCCCGTTTCGGGCCTTACAGGAAATCGGACCGCGAAGCCGCGCGCCTGGCCCTGCAAGAAGTCGAGATGAGCGAACTCGCCAACCGTCCGTTCTCCGCGCTCTCGGGAGGCCAGCGCCAGCGCGTCCTTATCGCACGCGCCCTTTGCTCCCAGCCCGAACTGCTTCTTCTGGACGAGCCCACCTCCAACCTCGACAGGCAAGTCGAAAAGCAGATATACGAAGTCCTCGGAGAGCTCAACAAGCGCCTGACAGTCATTCTCGTTTCGCACAATCTCGAGTTCGTCTCGCGGTTCGTGAAAAAAGTCGTTTGTGTGAAACAGAAAGTCGTCGCTCACCCCACCTGCGAAATCACCGATGAGTTTCTGAAGGATTTCTTCGGAACCGACTATCTGCTAATCCGCCACGACCTCGTGCATGAAGGAGGACACGAGTGTCAGAATTTATAGATGCGCTTCTCCATCACAACTTCATGCAGTACGCCCTTCTCACCGGACTCCTCGCAAGCGTCGCCTGCGGGGTTATCGGAAGCTATATCGTCGTGAGAAAAATAACTTACATAGCTGGCGGGATATCTCATTGTGTGCTTGGTGGGATGGGAGCAGTTCAGTATTTGCAGAAAGTCCACGGCTGGCCATGGCTCAACCCGCTTTACGGCGCCGTCGCCGCCGCGCTCGCCGCCGCCCTGATAATCGGAATCGTCAGCCTGCGGTGGAAGCAGCGCGAAGACACGGTAATAGGCGCCCTCTGGGCCCTCGGCATGGCGACGGGCGTTCTCTTCATCTCGCAGACGCCAGGCTACACGCAGGACCTGATGAGCTACCTCTTCGGCAACATACTCATGGTTACGCCCGGCAACCTCTACCTCCTCGCCGCACTCGACGTACTCGTCGTCGCGCTCGGACTACTCTTCTACAACCAGTTTCTCGCCGTATGTTTCGACGAGGAGTTCGCCGGCGTCCGCGGGCTCAACGTCGAATTTTACTACCTCCTTCTTCTCTGCCTTACCGCTCTCACCGTGGTGCTCCTGACGACGGTCGTCGGAATAGTCATGGTCATCGCGCTCCTTACTATACCCGTCGCCGTCGCCGGCGAGTTCTCGAAATCGCTCAGACAGATGATGGTCCTCTCCGCACTTTTTACCGTTCTCTTCACCACCGCCGGGCTCGCCCTGAGCTACTCGCCCAACCTGCCCGCCGGAGCAACTATAATCGTCCTGGCGGGAATCTGCTATATCGCAATCCTTCTGATAAAAAAACTGATAATCCGCAGACGGAAAACCTGATTCTCTGTAGCAAGGCAATGCTGGCGGTCTAAAAGAAATACCGCAAAGTAAGCAGAAGCTGATGCGTCGACGCGTTTAAGTAGTCGATGTCCGAACGCTTGATACCGCTCTCCTGCCAGTCCACGGGGATATACGCCCCCGCATACCGGTAGTCCAGCGAAAAGCAGAGCCCGTAATGCGTATAGAAATCCACGCCCGCACCGAGCGCGATGACACTCGCCTGACCCGTTCGCACCCGGGTGTAGACACCGTACAGCAAATCGTCCGCATCGAGCGCAGCACCCTTGTCGAACGAAGACTCGCCCACCCCGAACCCCGCATCGAGATGGAATCCGAAAACGCGCCCCCTGCCCGGCATCTCAAGGAACCTGAACGCAACGACCGCCGTTTTCAAATCGAGGTCGCCGAAATCCCTGCTGCGGTCCGTGAGCTGCAAATTACACTCATTGAACCTCATCTCGAACCCGTACCTCGGGATGAAGCGCGAATTCATGGCTCCTGATTCGGACGGCAGGACATACATCGCGCCGAGTTCCATAATCGGCGCCCGCCCGAACTCGGTATGGCGAAACTTGTCCACCGCCATCTCCGTCGGCCCCTGCGCGCTCCCAATGGCCGCGCTTATCGCAATCCTTGCGGAAAGCAATCTACCCGCCCCGAACCCTTCCAGCACATTGTCTTCCCTGGTCCTTTGAAACTCCTCGCCGCTCAAGGAGTTTTGCTCTTCCTGCTCCTGCAATTGCGGCGGCCCGCCCTCGAGCGTCCTTTGGTGCTGCATTTCCGATTCGTCAATGCCTATTAACGAGTTCGCGCAACCGGCGCATACGGCAAGAACAACGACAAGAAATCTCATAAAAGGCCTCCACTCCCTTTGCTCTCACACAAGTTTACCGCATTCCGCCCCCCGGTCAAGCATTTTCCCCGCCCCCTCTAACCGCCGACTCCCAAATAATGATTGACCATCGCCTTTCCAGAAACTAAAGTTGGAGTAGAATTAAATAGCAGTATACAGCGGAGGTACACTTGGGAATCGACATTACGTGGCAAGCGTTCGACGCGGATGAAGTGGAACGGATGTGGTCGGAAATTCCGTTCGGCGAACTTGTCGAGAAAATGAAAGATGACTCGCTCTTCTGGACGAGAAAAAGAAATCTCATGCCGGATGAACTCCAGAAAGAGAGACGGCTTTATTCGGGTCTCGAATACGCCGAAGAAATAATCGAGCACCTCGCCAGACTTGGCAATAACGATAAAAGTGTAGAATGGATAATCAAGAACGAAGGTATCGATAAGTTTTCTCGTGAAGAAATAATGTATCTTGATATGGATTTCATCTATTACTGGAGCTATGACTGGTGTGGAGACCGCTATAACTTTTACGCATTGATCACTCAAGCTGTATATCTAAAACAGGGTCTTGATTACTTAACTGACGATTTGCCGGAAGAAACCCTGACAGAACAATGGCTCGAAGCGATGAGAAAAGTCGACTCGGAAATAGTCGCATCGATTATCATATACGATAAGAAATTATTCGACTTTGAGTCTTTTCCAAAAATCAATCCTGATAAAATGACGGAAATAGAGGAAGAAATACAATGGGCCTTGGAAGACATACCAATGGTGATTGATTTGCTTGAATTCGCCAAAAAGCACAACCTGGATATTTTTGTATCTTCTGAAACTAACAATTTTGAAGATGATGGCGCCGGAAAAAATAATCTCTCAAGCCGCTGCAATAAGAGGTTCGGGCAACTTGCTTCATCAAGTCAATAATACTAATATATATGCCTATACCTATGAATAGTAGGTTTATCTTGGAAAATCAGAGGTTTGTCACGTGAGTTACGATATAACGATAGCAAGGAAATTTGATGATGAATTCGAACCTCTTGGTTACTTTGAAAATAAAAAGCTGGTCGAAATTTTGAAGAAACATCCTGAAGTTTCACAGAACGAAGATGGATTGTGGGGATATGGAGATGAAGAAACGGGTTTCGCAATCTCGTTCGAGGAGGAAGAGGAAAGAAGCCCGGATATAACAATATTTTTCCCTTACTTCCGTATCAATATGGAACAAAGATACCGAAATGCTGCCGAATTCGCTATATGGCTTGCAGACCAGCTTAACGCAAAAGTTTATGATTACCAAATTGGTAAAATGCTGAATCAAGAAGTCGTTGAAGATGCTCTTAGAGAATCACCTATGTCAGTAAAAAAAGTAAGAAAAAAATCTGTTGAAGACAATCGGAACAATGAAACAGTTTATATTTTCATATTTGTAATTATCTTCATAGTTATATTTTGCCTCAGAAGATTAGCATGTCATGGTTCCATCTAAGTCACTTTTTCAAACGAACTCTATTTTATTCCAAAAAGGTTTTATCCACAACGACTTTGGCCTTACCAAAGCTTTTCTGGACTTCTTTAATAACTTCAGGCGCAAATTCGGCATCAGGTCCGGGAACAAGCCTGATTGTAAAATCCTTATTATTAAGCTTCTTGAAAAGCACACCGTAAGTATCATCATCAATGGCGCCGGAGCTTAAAAGTTGTTTCAATTTGGTTTTTGTATTTTTCACAGCCAATTTATATTCACTTGGTTTTAAAAGTGTTTTCAATCTACTGGCAGGTATTTTTTTCTTTCCCTTTGTTGCACCTCTAACAAATTTTTGCCCAAAATTCTTGAATTCATCGATAAAGAGTTTGGCTTTTCTACCTTTTCCTGTAAATGTAATTGCATCAAAACCACGCTTACCTTTACTTGCATCTATTAATATTTCTCCATCAGCAAGTCTTTTTACTACGTTGAAATTTTCAAGACGCCTGCCCGCTCGCATAATTACCCCTGTTGCCCGCGCCCCTCTGGTTGATCCAATTTTGTATAACTTAATCACTTTTTTTGCCCTGCGTGCAGCGAGGGCCGTTTTAATAATAACTCCCAATCCCGCAGTAGCCGCGGCAATAACATATTCCCATAACAACTCTTCTTCGGATTGGGGACGTAATGCATAAATGATGGCTGTTGCGGTCTTGCCGAGTATTGATTCATCCGCGTAAAGCATTGGATTGCTGAGAACCTTTTTAAATATTTCCTTTGCTCGCAGCTCAATTGCTTCGCGTTGTTCCCGCGTCTCTGCAACCATGTTGTTGAATTCTTCAAGCTCTTTCAGGAATTGATCTCTTTGCAGCTTTTCAAGCTCTTTGAGCGCATATTCGGATGCAAGGAATGCGCCTTCTCGTGCGGAAGTGCCGGGCTCAAGAGAAAATGCATGCAGGCGGCCGAAAAGATGTTCTTTGAAAAGTTCTTTGCTCTCAGAATCTAATCCGAGTTTTTTCCACGGAATGAAGAATTCTATCAGCTTCTCTGGAGTTGCGCTTGGAGTGGGAAGAATTTGGCTTTCGCCATCCTTCTCCTTCTCCTCCTTCATAGCATACCAGGTAGCGAGATCGTACCTGTAGCTATAGGGAAGCACGAGCGCATCCTGTATCCAAACTATAATATATTTCTTTCTATCGTCTGTTCCGTGAATTTCCTCGTTTGTCGACAATCCAAGCTTATGATTCAGGCCGGTTACCATAAACTTCTCATGCGCTTTGTAAGTCGCTTTGTCGAGCCTGCCATTGGCTTCGTTAAGATAGCCTGTAAGCTGGAGAAGCTGCTGATACTCAATCAGCTTGTTGTGAAGCTCGCCGAGTGCGCTCCATGGTTTCTTCGAAATTTCAAGAACTACATCTCGAAGAAGGTTGATTTCCTCGGCTCCTTCAAAATCAAAATCTTTTTCCCGGCATTGCAGCACGAAATCCCATGGAAGATCTTCTATGAGAATGGAAAGGTTGCGGTCCTTCAAATTGGTAACTCTCACGCTGGTATATAGATTCCCGCGAGTAATCTCATGATTTGCAGGCTGCAACAAATCATCCTGATAGCTGGTTCCATACAAATCATGCAGGAATGCAAGCAGTTCGGTTACGTTCGCTTCAGTATCACCATTGCGGAACTCGGTAACCGATTCCCCCATTCCGGAAGCTGGAAGATTAACCTTCCAGCCTTTCATGCTTTCATAACTGAGTTTTTTCCATTCCATTGCTGAAGTCCCTACCTTTCTTCGAGCATTCGGGATTCAAGTTGGGTCAGGGCTTCCGGGGTGTCGAGTTTTTCCGACGACTTGTAGGTATAGTTCCAGGTCCGTATCCATGCGACCGGCAGGCCGCCCGCATCATGGCTCCACGGGCGCACCGCAGTCGAGCGGTTGTAAACGTGAATCTTCCCATCGACAAGAGCCGGATGCACCGGCGGGACGCTGCCGTTCCATACCTCGTAGCCATCCTCGACAATCGTCGCAGCCCTCTGCGCGCCAACCTGAATCAAGGGCGCCTGCCCGCCCATCGGAAAAATGTCAAGCTCCGCTTCACCTGGCTGGATGCTCACGCTGTTGAAGTAGCGCAGGCGGTGCGTCCCGTCGGCAGGCTCCTGAACCGTGTAGGTCACTGAAACCGTATTCTCATCCTCGGATGTGACGATGCTCTCGCCCGTCACCTTCCCTTCCGGACGAAACTCCTGCGCCGCCTGCAGCGCGCCCTCGCCGGTGAAAGTTGCGCGGCAGGTGGTCGTTTTCACGCCGTTGTCCAGCGACTCCTCGACCGTGCGCCTCGCAATATTCACTTGCTGCGGGAGCGCCGCGAAAAGCGACTGCATGGTGAACGAAAAGCTCGCCTCGGTGTCCTCGTCGTTGGGCGTCACCGAGACGGAAGTGAGCTTGTAGCCGACGGGCACGTCCGGCACTTGCTCGATAGCGGCCTGGTGTGCGCTCGTGCCCGATTCGGTGCGCAGCCGCCCGCTTTTCGTATGCGTATAGGAGCCGTCCTCGTTCTGGCGATAGTCCATCGTATGCTCGACCTCGATGACGCCGCTCTGCGTCTCGTAAATCTCGGCGGTAACTTCGAACGAGAATTCGAGGTTCGTATCCCAGCAGGTTTCGTCGCCCGGCTCGATGGAGGGGCCGTCGAACTTAGGCCCCTTTTCCGACTCGCTTGCAAGAAGCTGCTGCAGAACGGTTTCACCGTGTTTGAAATAGACGTTGACCTGCTCAACCTGCAGCTTAACGTGCAGCGAGCTCCACAAAGCGTTTATGTTCTCCGGGCCCGCGCCGCGCAGGTAGCCGCGCACCGGCCAGGTGTGAAATTCGCCGATGCGCACGCCGTTGGCGTTTCTGAGAACCTGCACCCTCGGGGCAAACTCGGGTGGAACGTCGAAGACGAACGCGTCCTGCCCGTCGCCTATCTGTATCGTGGTAGAAGACATCGCAGCCTCCGTTTCTTTTTGTTTACTGGGCCCATGATTCGCTTACAGTCTCGCTTCCACCCACAGCCGAGGGCAGAGCCTTGCCGAACCGCTCGACGAAGAAATACTGAAAAAGCCCCTTGGCGCTGACCGCAGTCGAGAAGTAAAACTTATCGCCCACCGCGAACGCGAACGGAAGCGTAAGCCAGATATCCGAACTGTCCTGCGCGTAGGCCACATCCACGCTGCCGGTCAAACCGGAGGAGTTCTGCTCGTCGAGCGTCACCGCACCGTCGCCGTCGCGCTGGCCCTGCGCCACGAGTTCCGTCCGTCCGGAATCCTTGTAAATACTGACCGTGCGGGTCGTGACGGAGTTCGTCAAAGTCACGTAGATATTGCCCTGCGCGGTCGTATTCTCTCCCTTGGCTTCGCCGGAGAAGCTCCAGTTGGCAAGCTGGTTCTGAGCGTCACCGGATTCGACGATGTCCTCGCGGGGATTGATTTTGAAAGACACGCCGGCGGATTCGCTGGAAAATACCGAATCGCTCACCGCCGTCCCGAGCCCGCCGAGCTTCGAGCAGACGACGGACCAGTGCTCCGAGCCTTCGGTAGTCGCATCTATGCAGGTGGCCTCGAAATCGTTGTTGTCGCGCGCCTGCTGTGTCGTCTCGATATCCTCGAGCATCCCGTTTCCTTCGTTGTCGTTGTCCGCGAAGGGGCCTGCAACCGCAACCGTGTTTTCCTTCACGGCGTCCGAGTTGTCTTCCATGGCGTCGGCAAGGGCGCTTATCGCCGAGGCGGAAGTCGAGCCGACAACGGAAAGCTCCTCGCGAACCGCGGTGGTGAGGTAACTCGAAACTATGGAGACTGTCTGGTTCTTAATCGAGTCGAGCGCGGACTGGTCCGAGCGGTTGGCGTTGGAGAACAGGTTCAGCACCCTGCGCTCCGCCTCGGAATCGTTGTAGAGGGCCACAGTTTCACCCATCACGGAATCGAGAACAGCCTTGAACCCGGTCGAAGGCTCGTCGATTTTGTTGTATTTCTTTATCGCCTTTCCGATATTCTGGAACATGACCGTCTTGTCGTAAGACATGGTTTTCTCCTTTCTTTTGGTTTAGCTTTCTTCCACTATGCAGTCGAGTCGCACCACCGCGTTCGTTGTCCTTCCGGGCGCGGCGGGAAACGAGGCCGAGCCGAATTCAATACCGCGCGAGCGCGTGTCGTAGTATCCGCCTATCGCGCCGAAGCACGACGAGTTCTTTTCGAAATAGTCCCGGACTTCGGTCGCGAGCCCCTCGATGCCTTTTCTTCGCTCTTCGAGGTCCCTGTCGCCGAAGACCAGATGAATCTTCACCGTGTAAGTCGCCCAGCTAAGCGTGTTGAACACCCTCTGCGAGCTGGCCGACTCGGGTTCTACTATCGCGGCTCGCTCGCCGGGGTCGAACTTGCCCTCGAACTCGTCCGCAATCCGAATGTTCGCCTCGGGCACCCAGTTCGAAAGCTCGGATGCTATCGCCTGCATTATCTTCGTAAGCGTGCTTCCGGACGACGGTATCGCCCGGAGAATACTCCCCGGTTCCGACTCCTTCGAAGAGTCGTCCACCGCAACGGGGAAGAATTCGTATAATGCCCCTTCAGTCAGACCGTTAATCGTCACGGTGTCGCCGAGTTGCGGGCTTTCGATTGAATCGGAGTCCGTCCATGAAAGGACATTAAAGTCCTTGAACAGCCTGTAGCGAACCAGCACGTTGTCAAGCTGCGGGTCCGATGGCAGGCGCGTCAGCTCGAACGTTATCCCGTCACCCTGCGTGTTTTCCTTCACGGCGATTTCAACGTCGTTCGTCATTTTTCCTCCTTCCCGAGCGCGATTAGCTCCGTGAGCCGGGAGAGATGCTTTTCGAGAGAGTCGAGCTTCTGCTCAATCCGCGTCATCTGCCTGTCGTTATACTGCCGGTATGCCTCGAGCTTGACCTGGGTGCAGACAAGGTCCGCGCGCAGGTTCGAGTGGCTCGCAAAATAAAACGAGAGGCCCGTAACCAGCGCAACGAGCACGGACACGACGACGCTTATCCGAATCGATGTTTCAGCCATTTTTCACGCCCTGTAGAGTTTTGTAATCTTCACCGGGTCCGCATCCGCGACGCCGTCCGCGTTCGCGTCGGGAACGATGCGCAGCTCTTTCAGGAGTCGCAACCGCTCCTTTCGAAGCTCGCGAGCCTTCTCGGCAGTCGTTCCGCCCGGCGAGATGATGTTGTCGAAGTAGAGAATCTCTCTCACCCAGGTATTCTCGATGTCCTCGAGATCCTCCGGGTTGAGCAGCTTCGTTTTGTCCACCATGCCGTCCGAGACGACCCCGAGTGCATCGAGCACATCCCACCATCCCTGCTTTCTGATATGGGCATTTATCCGCGCCGTAACGATATCGCGGATGTCGGAGTAGTTCCCTCTTGAACCCAGCCACTGCAGGATATCCGAGTCCACCTTGGCCATCTCGGCGTCCGTCGAATAGTTCGCCATTCATTATCTCCTTTCGAGTAGTTTTTCGAGCTTGACCTTCTCGAAGCCGCGTACCGAGCTGTTCGGAGAGCAGTTCCAGAGCTTCATCCCGCGCTTCTTCATCTCTCGCGACATCAAATAAAGGTCTTCGATAATCCGTGCCGCGTGCGGGAACCCCTGCCCTCGCCCGTGCTCCGAGTAGAAGTGCGAGTTGTCGTTGAGATCTATTCCGAGAAGCGCTATTTCCGATGCGCCGAAAAGGTACGCGAGGTTTACCGCCGCGACACCCGAGCTTCGCGACCAGTAAAGTCCGTCCTCCCATCTTTCGGAGAGAACGCTTTCTGAAACATGCTTGAAGTAACGGCCAAACTGCGTGAAACACGGCAGCCGCAGCCGCTTGGGGCAAAGCACGAGGGAACGGGATTCCATCAGTTCCCTCGACTCCCGAACCCACATAACGGCGTCGAGAAAGAGAAGGTACGTTGTCTCGAGCATCAGAAACGACCTGTTTACGCCGACAGTCGCGAAACGTGCAAGGGAGCTGATATGAGGCTTAGCAAGCGCGAGGCTGGGACCGTTTCCGAGAACAAAAACAAGCTCGCCCGAATGCCTGCCTTCAATTTCGCCGTCCGCAAGAACGGCAGGCTTCCTTTTGCATCCCGGCTTCGTTGTTTCAACCCGGCCCGCCATCAGCAAGTCGAGATATTCGGCGCCCTCTACAACGGTCACCTCGCCACGTTTGTAACTACAGCCATACCACAACGTGTCTTCTTTTATCCGCACTTCCGGCATTTCGGTTCCTCCAGGCCATCGGGTTGCCCGGCCCCGGGGAGCATGAAGCTCCCGGGGGCCTGACGGCAACTTTATCGATTATTCGAGGCTCGATGCGCTGAAGAGCTTGTGCAGGGCCTCCGGTCGGAGTTCCCCGAAACCCGCCAGGGCGTACCAGCCCACGTTGAGCGTTCTTCCGAGGTTGTCGAATGGGCCGGTGATACGGATGTCCGGCTTCATCCCTTCGGCATATGCGACAGCCTGGTAGCCGAGGAAATAGGAGCTGTAGACATCGACGCTTCCGGAACCCGCATCGGTCTGAACCCTCGCGTTCGAGGTCGAAACGATTCTGAATCCCTCGTATTCGCCGACTTCGCCGTTGAAAACATCCTCCGGCGCGGCGTATTCGCGAGGAGCGCGCCACGTGCCTGCGTTAGCAGCCGTGCCGTACCCCTCGTTGCGAAGGTCGAATATCACGTCGGGATGCATGACCGCGACGTAGAACCCGCCCTTGAGTTTGGGGACGTTGGCTCGCTCGAGCTTGTTGTAAATCTTCCTGACCATCTCGGCGGTTATAATGTCGCCGGAACCGATGCCGGTGGGCGTGGAGCCCCCGCCGGCGTAAGTAACATAATCGGCGCCAACCTGCGCGTCGTGGGCGGCGCGGGCGATGAGGTCAATCGATGAAGCCATGTTATGGCCCACCACCCGAGCTGCCGCCAGGTCGATATTGTCGAAGGAAGTCACGCGCAACTTGTTGGTAAGCGTAACGACGTTCCCGTATTCCTTGAGCGCAATCGATTTCTGGGTCTCGCCCATCGGGACGCGGGTAACGTCGGAATACTCGTCCGAAAGCTCGGTCGTGGCCGGGTCGAGATTGTCGTAAATAGTAAACGTGACGGTGTCGCCGGGCATGGGGTCGCCGCGTCTGACGTCCCATTTCTTGCCTTGTGCGAACTGCGCGAAATAAAGGTTCGGCTGAAACGCCAGCTCGGTCGCCTTGGAGTAAGCGGTCTGGACGACATCCTCGAGTGGCGCGCCGGACGATACGGTATATTCGTTTGCCATTTTATCCTCCTTACGGTTTTTTCTGAGACACTATTTTTTCAAGTTCTTCCTGGGACGATGCGCCGCGGATGCGCTCGCTCAGGGTCATGGCAGCCGCCGTAGGCGACGGCGCGCTTCCCGAGCCCCCCGCGAGTTTCGCCCTGCGATGGAACGGATAGCGCGAAAGGAAAGCTCCAACAAGCTCGTCGACCGTGCCAACCTGTTCTTCTCCGCCGTCTTTCTTCACGGCGGGCAAGAGGTCGTTGCCAAGCTCGACCCTCGCGCGCAGGAAAGCGGCCACCTGGTCCGGGTTTATCGCATCCTGCAAAGAGGCGGCCTCCACGAGCGCGCGCGTTATATGCGCGTCCGCAAGGCGAAGCCTGAGTTTTTCGAGATCCTTTTCCCGCTCTTCCATTTCGGCGCGCTTCGTTTGAAGCTCGCGGCAGCGGTCTTTCCATTTGCGCATTTCCCTGTACAGTTTTCTGAGCTCCTTTGCCGGAGCGGTTTCCTCGCCCTGTTCCCCGGGCTCATTCCGAGGCTCATCAGCCTCAACGCCATCCTGCGGCTCAAGTCCAGTATCTCGGACTTCGTTCTTATCCATTCGACTTCTCCTTTCCTTCTGCGACTGCAACAATTTCCTTCTCTATCTCGCGGCGCTTCTCTTCCGGCAGGTTGGGAAGCACTTTTCTCGCCAGCCTCGACGCGACGCAAGCGTTGAGGGTGGGTGAAAGTTTCATCGTGATGACCCTGACGGCCTCTTCGATTTCGTCGTTTATCGCTTTGACCGAGAATTCGCGAGGGTAGGTAATCCGCGCGTCGTTCTCGCGAGCGCACCACCTGAAGTAGAGTTCGGCGATTTCGCGCTCCGCCTGTTCGAAGCCCCTTGCCTTTCTGGCAAGCGCGTTGTCGGTATCATGGAAGTCAATAGCCTTCGAAAACCCGCTCTGCGCAATTCGGGGATGGCCGCCCTCGTAGCGGACTCGCGCCAACCTGTAAATCTCCTCGATGTTCTTATCGATTTGCGACTCGATGAACGCAGCGGGGTCGGTCGGCGGTGAGATGTATGCAGGCAGGGCTCGGGTGGCGGGGTCGTAAGTGGCGACGTTCGAAGCGCCGAGTTCCTCGGTATTGATATCGCCGGGCCACGCCAGGAAGGAGAAGCACTGCTTATAAAGAAACTCGTCGAGCAGCGAGGCGAGATTGTATATCTTCTGACAGCAGGGAGCGATGTCCGCGATAGCCGAGACGCCGGCAAGCTCCCGGCTGAAAGAACGCTCGTTTCTCACGACGGCAACGGGAACCCTTCCGACCGGATGCGGCTCGCCTTCGGCGCCGTGCGGGTTAAGAAACTCGCCGTCTGCGTTAACCAGATACCATGCCTCGCGCGTCCAGATGCGATAGCGATAGTTCGCTTTCTCGCGCGCCCCGAGAGGCGAAACCTTGACGGGAACCGCCTCGCGTATCTTGACCCATTCGAACTGCCCGAAACTGTCGAGTTCCCAGTCCACCATGTCCATCGGCAAAACCATATTCGCATACGGTCTGATACCGCTCTGCGACTCGTCCCAGGACGAGCCGAACTCGCCTTGCACGGCAGGCATGTCGACAAGCACGTAGACAGTGCCAAAAACAAGAGCCATGGGTGCCACGAACGAGCTCATGAAGTCGCCGGCCGAGTTGCCGCGAAGGTCGATATCCGCGAGGAAGTCGTGGAATCCGGCATCGCGAGACTCGCGAACAATCTCCTTCCTGTAAAGATGCGATACGTAGACGTCCACGATAGAGCGCGAGAAGTTGTAATAGACCGCCCTGCGCAGCCGGTAGTTGCGGTCCTCGACCGTCTCGCGGGCGTGGGTAAACAAGTACTCTGTATTCGCGACGTAGTCTTCGCCGCCCTCATACGAGCAGAGAAAAAATACCCATCGCGGCAGTATCGCTTCGTATTCCGGGTGCTGCCTGACCGCACCGGTGCCGCGCTTTATCGTTATCGGGCCGCTGCTTTTGGTCGAAGTCAGTATCTGTCTTTTCGTGAGACTCATTCTTTCCTCCTTATAGTCCGGGAATCCTGAGAAACTTTGTCGCGTGCCCGGCACGCGCCAGACTGACGGCCATCTCGAGCGCATCGAACATGTCATCATGCTCCCCATCGGGAAATTCCAGCAGCTCTTCGGCGAGCGCATCCTGCCCCGGACCGAGCAGCACCTTGGCGTTCTCGAAAAGGGCGCTAAGCCGCCACGCCCGCGTCAACTTGTCCCTGTGAGGAAAAACCGGCTTCACGGGAAGCGCAGTCCGCGAGGTCAGGACCTGCGAGAGCGCCGCTTGGTAGCCGGTCGCCTCGACGGCGATTCGCACGGGGTCGTACTCCGCCGCCTTCCGGGCGACCGTCCGCGCCTGCTGCTCGAACGAAAGCCGAGCGCGGAAGACATCCGCGACGTAAATCCCGCCATTTCCGTCCATTCCCACGGTGACGAGTGCGAAATAATCCGCTCTATCCGAAGTCGATATCGCAAGGTCCACGCCCTGGTAAAAAGCGAGCCCTTCCGGCAGTCTTTGCCATCGCCTCACATGCTCTTCGCGAAAAACCGACCCGAGCGCCGTGCGAGCGTCATTCTGGTACTGCAGGTTGAATATCACCGTCCCCATGACCGCCTTTCGCTCCCTGAGCATCTTCGCCGGGAACCTTTCCGGCCACAGAGCTGTTTCTCCCTGCAGCGCTTTCTGTACAAGAACTTCCACTTCCACCTCCCGTCTTTATCCTGCCTCTCGGATAGACCCTCCGCCCGCATACCTCGCAGCGATATACCCCCTCGTCCCTGAGGAAGTGCCTCGTCGCAAGACACGTCGCGCAGTAGAACCGTATAATTTTCTTTCCCATTTCAATTTTTTACCTCTCCTCAAAAGCCTTTGTTTGCAAGACATTCACGGCATCGTCGTCGGGAATCATTGTGTTTGTAAGGTTTACCTGACTGGCATTGTTCATTGAAAGGGTGCGAAATGTTTATCGCGCGCCTCTATAATATATAGGGGTCAAAATAGACCACCCAGATTTGATATTTTCGTATGCCGAAAACTCAATTCTTCGTAAGTCCTTTTATAATAAAAGGTTACGACGCAAAAAAAATTTCGATTTGGAGCATGTTTGTGGTGTGCCACTTTTGTGACAAAATTTGTCACATGAGTGTGTCGATGCCGTATCCCTTTAACAAAAAGACTTTGAGGCGATTAAAGCGCCCTGAATTAGGAGCAGTAGTGGTTTATTTAATCGGGGGTGCGCAAAATGGCTTGGAGCAAGCATAAAATACCGATTTGGCCGTGAAAGGCAAGCCCTGACTAAAAAAATAAGACTTGCGGTGCAAATATATGGTAGTGGATTTGACACTTATGATATTTTTGAGCCCAAATTACGCGCAGATGCTATAATTTGCAAAATGAAAAGAGGAAAATTACTCTTCTTCTTCCATCTCGCCTTCCTCTTCTTCTCCCTCCAGAGCTTCCGCATCCGACGGTTTCTTTATATCGGTGACCGTCATCTTGCGCTGGATGACTATCACATCGTCGCAGAGAAACTGCATGATATACTTGCCGGGGTCGGGAAAAGTCAGCCCGAACATCTCGAAGTTGAACTCGAGCACCGCCTGTGGGTCGGGGAACTCGACCGGTCCGCGCATGGTGGAAACCACCTTGTCGTCGTCCGCACTGATGCAGCGCAATTCGCCCTGGTACTTGCCGTGGCCGTCGGAGAGCACGACAAAGACGTTCATTTTGTAATGCGAGGCGGGAAATTTCTTCGCGCTAATGTTGGAGAAAAGGCCTATCAGGCTCTTCTTGTTGGATTGTTTGTCTTCAATAACGTAATCGCACAAAAGCATTGCCAGTCCCAGCGGCACAGGCCTCGACATCCTTACCTCCTTTTTCCCTGAACTATACCTTCGCCTGAAGCGCGTGTCAAGCGCCGCCGCGACATAGTCACTCTTCGTCCCGGTTCCCGCTCATCTCGCTGCCAGAAGCAGAATTCTCGGCGAGTTGAGCTTTCCGCATCTCAAGGGCCCTTTGCGCAACCAATCTGCGTTCCTCCGTAGCGGCTTCTTTCTCTGCCTTATCGAGCGCTTCGCGGGCCTCGTCTTTCGCGCAGTACGATAGACCGTGACATGCATAAGCGAAGAAAGCATTGTTTTCATTGTCGAGACTGTCTATGAGAAACTTCGCGGCCTCGCCGGTTCCGATTGTTCCAATCGCTACCGCAGCAGAGTCGGATATCACGGAAGGCCCCTCGGCGAACTTATGCCTCAAGTACGGCAGCGCTTCCGGCGAACCGAGTTCGCCCAGCAGGTTTATTGCAGCCGCATGCAGGTGCAGGTCGCCGGAATCATCGGTCTCCACCAGCCTAACTATCTCCGCCGCATTCTCCTCTCCACCGGCCGCAAGCTCGCTGAGCCGCAGGAGCGTTAACCCCGAGCCTTCCTGCTCCCGCGATGCCCTGGCCCTCACCGTGACTATTCCAGCCGCGATGATGACGGCCGCCGCGACAAGCCACCATATCGAGATTTTTCTCAATTCTCCGCTCCTCCCGGAACATTCACTGCGCAAGCACTCTGTCTATTTTCTCCAGAACCTTATCAACTGCATCGATTGCATACTGATGCGCCTGCTTTCCAGATTCGTCTTCGTCTTGCCCCTGCCATTCCAGCAAGTCCTGTTTATGTTTGATGAACCACTCTTTTTCTTTGCCGTAATACTCCTTGAAGCGCTCGTTGGAGAGAAAGAACTCGGCACCGTTAAAAACGTATATGTCTTCCCAGCAGACCGTGAAATCACCCGCAGCCCCACCGTAGTTAAGCACGTCGAGAACAACAAGCTCATTTTTCCCGTCGCCGTCGATATCTTTCAGCAAAGCATGTGAATGATACCTGAGATTAAGCATGTTCCCGGTACGCCAGATTACGGTCAGCTCTTTCTCCATGTTGCTGCCGTGAGACGCGTGTATCAATATTTCGAGAGTTCCGTCGGAGTTTATATCAACGAACTTGAAGTCGCTCCAATCTACCGTTTCGAGCAAATCGCGGAAATAGCGGCCTTTTACTGACTCTTCGCTGCCTTCGTAATACACTATCGTGTATCTGGCAATGAGCCTTACATAATCCTCAAGCTCGTGCCTGGCGCTTTTTATCGAGCCGGGGCCTTCCCCGTCGGCCAACCAGTCGAAGGAAAGCAGTCGGCGCTCGAGGTAGCGTTTGAACTGTTCCACCGGGAAATCCGCCGTCTGCGGCTTCGGCTCGTTTTCGCATGAAAACAGGCAGAGCGCAAGAACTGCGGCCAGGCAGCATGCCGCATATTTACTCATTCGAGGTTTCACCACGCGGGCTGTTATTTCCCGTACAACTTCAGAATGGCGCGCACGACGGGATATACCCAGACGACCTTGCTTTCCGGGTAGACCTGCGGCTCGTAATTCTTGTTTATGGGAGTCAGGACGATGGAATCCTCTGTTTTCGAGAACAGCTTGCAGGTCACTTCGTCCTCGTTGACCTTGGCGACAACGGGCTTGCCCTCGTGTACAGGCCATGTCGGGCAGATTACCACGACATCGCCTTCGCAAAGCCGGGGCTCCATGGAGTCACCTTTTATACGGAGGCCAAACGCATGCGGATCGGTAATTTCCGGCGGCACTTCGACGTATTCGTCCGCCACGCCAACCGGGAACGGGTCTTCCCGCGAGAGCGGCTGGCCTGCGGCCGTTTCGGTCAAAACCGGAATCCTGTGCCCCAGAGGACGCCTCTCGGGGAGAGACATGTGCCTGTCGACAAGGTCCTGCAGGTCCTGCAGTATGGGTTTTTTCAGTACATCGTCGTCTTCCGAGTCGACGAAATAGCTCATCTCCGCGCCAAGAGCATCTGCAATCTGCTTGAGAAGCGGCGGCTTTAGCTTGCTGCGCTTGTTCTCGATTATGCTCAGGTAGGCGGCCGTTTTGCCGATGGCGTCTCCGAGCTGCTGCAGTGTCAGCCCTTTCCTGTGCCTCAACTTTTTGATAATTTTGCCAACGTTATACATCCTACTCCTCCTTCTCTATTCCTTATCCTCTTCCAGACCCAACATTTTCTCCATCTTTTTCTTTTCCGCCTCCTCGAGCGGACGGTGCGCCACTATGGGCGAACCGGTAGTATAAACTCGTATCCCTCTATTTATGCATATCTCGTTCAGATGCGATGCTATCATCCCGAATTTCGGGAACTGCAGCCCTATCGGCAGCTTCACATCCTCTCCGTTTATGACTATCCGGCCCGCATGCCGCTGCCACCCCCCTGCGCTCGGCGGGAAGTGAATAACAACGTTGAGCACGTCTTTCCAGTTGATTTCCTTCTTCCTGCCCGCGAATGTCGTTCCTATGGCCCCCGCCTGGGTAAATCGTATTTCTCCGAGTCGCTTCGTCGGAAGGAGCTTCGGCGAGTAAATCCACGCCGCAAGTATGACGCACCATATCGCCCCCGATACGACGCAGCCCTCGATTGTTCCCCAGCCCATAAACACCACGATTAGAAGCGCCACGTAAGCCGTACCCATCACGTAATAAAAAAGCTGCTTCGGCTCCGATGATGCCCGGTCTTTTATAATAAGCGGCGACTGCTCCACCTCCGACAGGGCCTTTTCCGGCCCGTCGATTTCCTTTTCTTCTACCTTGACCCGCTTTCGTGGTACTCTTCGTTTTAACGCCTCACGAATCTCGCTGAAATTTTCGAAAGAGTCCTGGCTTATCACAGCCCTGATACCCTTGCCCGAAAACTCCACCGAACTCTTCCCCTTCTTCGACTCGCTGAACCGGACAACTGAAAGGTCCGTCCACTTGAAGGCGATGTCGCTGCCCGAAAACTTGAACCCCGATAGGCCCAAAAGGTCGACTTCGGCTATTTTCAGGTCGTCCTTGTCGCGCTTCGACCGACGCAAACGCAGCACCGCCGCGCCAGCGCCCGCAAATATCAAACTCGCCAGAAGGCACGAAAACGAAAATCCGCTCCATACCGACTGCAGCAGGAACAGTCCCGCCAGCACGAACGCCGAAAGCCCGTGGAGCTCTACGTCGCCATACCTGCGTTTCCAGAAACCTGCTATCTTCTCTTCCATTCAAACTATCCCCGAAACCGCAGGATAACAAGCGGGTATTATCTTAATTAAAATGGGTTTAACCATCCAGAACTAATTTGAATTTTTTACAAAATAGTTGAGGATGGTTCATCCGCATGATGCCGGAGATGACGCGCCGCGCTCAGAACCTGAATTTAAGCTCGAACTGCAGGCTCTCCATGGCGCCCTTGAGCGCCCCCGGCGCATTCTCCCTGAGCGCATCGAGCGTGGGGTTTTGCCAGAGGTTTCCTGCAACATCCTTGAGCTTTCCGACAGGCTCGAAACCCACCTTCCATCCTCCGGGCAGCATTACGCCCCACTTCTCCGGCTGTTCTATTTCAGCGTAATAACTCGCCGCCTCTTTCCTGCTTACCCGGAACAGTCGTCTTTCGGTTAGCCCCGGAGTGAATGTGGGGATATCCCCTAATCGACCTACTGGCAGCAAATCCTTTTTCATAGTCACCATAAAGAAGTCCGAAAGAGCGATTTCTGCTCGCCTGTCGCTTAGAGCATCGTCGCGCCCGATAGCAAAATATTTTTCCCAGTCCTCGAAAAGCGGTTCCGCCGTCGAGGCAGGCATCTCCTGCACCAGTTTCATCTTCGGCTCGCCCTCGAAAGACATAACCCACCACAACGCCACTGCTCCGAGAATTAGAAATGCTAATAATGATTTATGTTCTTCGCTCAATGGAATACACCAGACCCAAATAAAGTAAGAACCGCCGTTAGTATTACAACAACCGGCGCGAGCCATCGCCAGAAACTTTTTATCTCTCCCAGCAAAATTCCGGCGAAAAACGCCGCCACAGGCTGGCCGACCCAGAGCATTACCAGAGTTGCAGTCGGGCTTGTACTGAAAACGCCGTGACAATATTCAAGTGCGGTAAAAAAAGCAAATAGCTGAATCATCCAGAATGTATAAAGGTCCTCCATGCTCGCCCGCCACGAAGTCCGCCTGTCCATTAACCATCCCAAGCCGAACATTGCTGCGGAAATCCCGATTCGTATTAAAATGCTATCCATTCTGGCCTGCTTCATTGTCGTCAAAAAATAACGCTCTCAACTATTTTTATGCTCCTTGCGGCGGCGATTTCACGTACGAGCCTGGCCATTTCCTCGAAGTCGACGAACCTGCCCCTGATAACAAGCGACCTGTCCGCCACGATTGTTATTCTGTTCTGCTCTATCCTGATTTCCTTCGCATCGCTCCATTTCATTTTTGCAAGCGTAAGCGAGGTAGTCATACCGTAAGCGAACTTCTCGTCAATCCAGACTTCGCTCGCGTAAAAGACCTTCTTAATTCTGTCAGACACCAGAACCGCCACCGACCCGAAGAAAACTATCACGAAAAAAACCATCATGACCACAATCACCATCGCCGGATGGACTGCCGCGAAAAAAGCGATAAAGATAAGAAGCGACAGCAAGAAAATCGTCTGCGGCCTTATCCCCTTCGCCCTGAATCGGCGCGAAGGCAGATTCTCCTCGCCCTTTTCCATCTCGCGGACGATTTCGCCCTTGCACCTGTAGCAAAGGTTCCGCCCCGCAACCTCGACGGCGCAGTCCCTGCAGAGTGCCATCCCGCACTCTTCGCATTCCAGAAACTCCACCGCCTCTGCACCGCAGGAATCGCAGGCGGTTTTTTCATTTTCCGGCATCATTTCTCCGTTATCGGGATGCCCTCTTCCTTACACTTGTTCCAGACAAATATCGCTATATCCTCGAACTTTTCGAAATGGTAATCTACATGAATCTTTTTTTTCCCGGACAGGATCGTGATAAGCTTGGGATTTCTGAAAGCATCATATGAGAAATTAACGGTATCGACCTTTTTCCACTCGAAATCGGATTTCTTCATGTTTAATTTGTAACTAATGAAGTCTTCGTATACATATATTTCTTCCGGGAAACGCAGACTTGATCCCATTATCAGGTAAACCAGCACAACAAACCATACAGGCAGAAATACAGCAATCAACGGGACCGCAACTGCTCCCAGCCTGAAAATCAGCGGGAACAAAAATATCCCCATAAGAAGACACAGGACAATCGGAATCACTTTTTTCAAGTAGAATTTTTTGACGTTTTCGCGACTTGCAATATTCCTTTCCGAATGTATCGGCAACTTGATCTTCTTTTTATTCTGCAACGGGCCGACCGGTTCACCGTTCCGTAGCTGCGACAGCGCAATCTGCTTGCATGCCGCGCAGACGTGGTTGCCCGCGACATCCACGATGCAGTTGTCGCAGAAACTCTCCCCGCATACCTCGCAGCGCCTCGCCTCACCTGCAAGCTTCTTGCAGGAAAAGCAGGTTGCCTGTTTTTCTTCGCCGTCCGTCATCACGGCCCCCACGCCTCGATATTGATTTCGAAAATGTCAGCAACCGCGGAAAGGTAACAAAACATCGCCGAGATAATCAGCAGAGCAGTCATCGCCGTAAGCCATGCGCTCGACATGATATCGTCGTAATCAAAAAACCTCGTCACCTGCCTGCGAAGGTAAAGACCGACAAGCGGCACAATCCCGCAAATCGCGAAAATTATCCCCCTTAGCGTAAGCTCCTCCGGCGTTGCAACGGTGAAAGGCACTATGCAGAAAGCCCCGCTCATTAACGCAATTACCGTTACCACGCTTGGCCGGATATAAAATGGTGCTTTTTCATACTCCGGGTAGACCTTGTATTTCGCGCCCAAATCCTCCTGCAGCGGCCGGTACTCCGGCGGGACTGACATGTCCAGAGGCAGAATCTCCTCACCCGCCTCGACTTTGGCCAGAGCAAGCGACTTGCACTTCGCGCAGACGATTTTCCCCGCGACTTCAATTACGCAATCCTCGCAGAGCAGGCGATGACACATCGCGCAGACGTCGGTCGCAGGCCGCCCGGGATGCTCGGCGCAATCCTCGGCGAACCTCGCCTCGAAACATTTCCGGCAGAAAATCTTACCCCCGCGCTCGACCGCGCGCTTCGGACGCACCTTCCGCCCGCAGCCGCTGCAATATCTTATTTCCCTCTCCCGCCAGAGTTTCATTCGCCCGCTGTTTCTCCCTCGATGCCTTCAAGCCCGTCGATTTTAATCTTGTGCTCGTGGCACATCTGGATAATCGCTTCCGTCAGTTTCCTGAACGAAGTAAAAGTGTTGTCAATGGTAACCGCATCATTCGCGGTGTAAAGCGTAATGCTTGCAGTATCTCCCGTCTCGCGGTTCCTGCGGCCGAAAAGCCGCAGCACCTGCTCCCACTTGAAAGATTTCTGCCCTTTTCTTTTGAAATATGCGCTGAACCCATCCCGCGTAACTTCTATGAAATTAAGATCCTTTATGTTTCTGATTTTCTTGATAATGGAAAGAACTTCCGCAATCACCAACCCCGAATAAAGGAAAGGCAATACTATTATCTTGAGCAATATTGTTGCCAATACCATCGGCACCAAAAAAAGAGCGAGAAAAAATACCGAAGACAAATTCAGCTCTTCAGAGCCATCAACGTCAAGCTTCCTGCTTGTAACCAGCTCCCAGTCGGGAGAAAGTTTATCATCGTAACCGTAGGGAATTTCCTGCTTTTTGCGGAACAGGTTTCCGGTAAAAACCTTCCACTTCGGAACAAGCCCCTTGCCGGACCGAAGCCGTTTAAGGGCGAAATCCTTGCACCCCTCGCAGACCGTCTTGTCGGCAATCTCAATTACGCAGTTCGAGCACCGCCGCCTGAGGCAGAGCTCGCACCGCTTTATATCGTCGGGAGCAACCTCGCTCTCGCACGACTTGCAGATGAAAATTTCGTTCTCCCGGCTCACTCTCTTACCACTACCCCCTTCTCTTTGCAGATTTTCTTTATCTTCATGGCGATGGCCCCGTAGCTGGGAAAATACCGGTTCTTTATCAGGAGCTTTTTCTTTCTCCCGTATGACACAAGGCTTGCGCCCGGCTCCAGAAGAACTCCCCTGACTTCCGACCAGCTTATTTCCACCGACGAATTTCTCCTGCTCGCGATAATCCCGTCCGCATCTACTTGAAGCCAGTTTATATGCCGCTTTCGCTGCAAATGGTCGGATATTATGATCAGTATGCCCGTGCCCAGGATAGCAAATGGCAGAAGCTCCAAAATGCCGCCGCTGAAAGGCGTGCCGCCCTCGGTCCATGCGAACATCAGTATCAAAATAATTATGCCGCCTATAACCAGAAAAACGCTCCCGATAGTCTTTTTCACCGCCGATGGTTGCCTTGATTTGGCCCGGACGGGCCGTTCTGATGCGTCGGATGCGACTTCTCTTATCCTGTCTTCAAGCCCTTCGCGCATTTTCTTCTTGTGGGAAACAACATCCTTGAAGAAGGATTCGTCGATTTCGAGCTTTTCGCCGGCTTCCAATTTGCCAAGCGCCCATTCCTTGCAGCTCGGGCACATCTTCTTGCCGGCGATTTCCACGATGCAGTTCGGACACTGCTTCTTCAGGCAGATTTCGCAGTTCACAACCTCGGCGCGCGTAATCTCGCGCCGGCATGTCTTGCATTCGTATGTCCTGCCCTTTTCGCTCACTCTTCGCTCTTCTCACTCTCTTTTCCAACGGGATGGTAATGCGTGTTTTTGTAGTGGCGGTGGATTCTCGATGCCGTCAGGAATATAAGCAAACAAACCCCGGCGATTGCCCCGAAAAAATAAGCGATATGCATCAGGTAAAGCGCGCCGAAAGCGGCAATAATCCACAACAGGATAATCCCGAAAAAAGGAGCTGATATAATTGCGACTATACAGCCGCCTTTGAATCCGGCGCTTTCCTTCGTGAATCTTTCCCTCAGGGCCCGAGCATTTCCCTCTCTCCGCGGGCCGGGATGATGCTTGTGCGAAATGTTCCGGTACGGTGAGGTGTCGCGATGCGAAGTATCCATCGGATTCTTCAACGGCGACGGTCCCATGAAATAACCCTTCATCTCACTTCTCCGCTTCTTCCGGTACTGCCGGTTCGGGTTTTTGAAGTTTCGTTTTATGCGATTTGCGCCACGTTAAGTAAACTCCGAGAAACACAAAAGTAAAAAGGGGAATCAACACAACGAAAATCGGCGGATAGAGAAAAAGCTCTCTCAGGAAGAACCATCCCAAAAGCCCGACAGTCATCACAAAAACCATCACCTTGCCTATCGCATTCACCATCTCCGTGCCTGGATCGTCTTCCTCAATTCTCCCGTGCCTCTTTATCCGCGGGTATTTCTTCGCGTCTGATGGTTTCCCGCCAATTCTTTTTACAATCTTCCTGCCGCGGGGATACGATGTGTCTTTTTCCATCGTTTTCCACGAAATATCCCTGTCAAACCAGAATATCCCTCGCATTTTACGCCTCCCCGACTCTGCCGAGATAGTTGCATTCCTGCGCTTGTCAAACTCTTCTATCTTCCCTCTCAAGCTCCGGCGCCTGCCAGCAACCCATCTCACCACCAAAATCAGCGCCAGCCCTGCAACAATGGCACAAGGAATCAATGACATCCAAAGAATAAATATAATAGCCGCAAAAGGCGCCACAAGGAGCGCGAGCGAGATTACTTTTAACGCGGCGACAAACCTGCTTTTCTTTTCTTCGTGTTCTGTGCGATGTATCTCGGGCATCCCCGGTTTCGGCGAACCATAGTGAACAGGTTTCTTTTCTATCCTGCGAAAGGGAGATGTATCACCCTGGGCCTGTTCCCAGTTCCTGTTGTACATTCTTCCCCATCCGAAAGTGCCCATTTTACTCCTCTAACTTCTCACCATCATTATGGTACTCTATGTAACTATACCTGCCGGAAGCCATTTGCGCCATAATCATCTTCCCGGCCTTTCATTCCCATGTATCGTGCGCCGCTTATGTTGCAGATGTCCCTGATTGTCTCCGAAAGCAAATCGAACTTCGGGAAATTCTCGGTGATTTTCAGCCTCCTTCGGTGCGGGCCGTTTATCACAAGCTCTCTTCCCAGCATATTCCTCTGCTCCAGAACCTGGCTCACCTCGTCCCACTTTATCGTCATCATCTTTCCACGCATGTCCCAGCCCGTTATGCCGATTCTCCCGAGCCTGACCATGTGAAGCTCGCCACCGACCTCTTTGCCCCTTATTATGAATCGAACCATCCAGTAAAACGGCGCAAGCACGATAATCGACACCCAAACATGCATCTCCTCCCATCCATATTCGAGAAATACCAGGAACAGAAAGACTGCAAACACGAAAAGAGCGATGCTATTGACTATTTTCTTCCGAAAATCCGTCTTTGCCGTGTCGATTATCATTTTCATGATACACCTCGCGCAAATTCCCACATTTATTTCTACTAAAGTGTGTCCCGGGAAACGCCCTCGCGCCATTACAATAAGGAGGTATTTATGTAATGACCCAAGTCGTTGCGCGGAAAGGGGTTATGAACCCATCTGCGACGTGATAAGGGATTATCATCCCGCCTGATGCGCGGCAACTTCCATCACGAACCGCATGAAGCATACGAAGCTCGCGACCAGAAGCGGCATGACCGCGGTCCAGCGCGATTTGCGCAGCCGCGAATAAAGAATGCCTGCCACAAGCCCCGCGGCGGCAATCAGGCCGAACCAGAGCGGATTATTCGTTACTTTCGGGAGCACTCTCAAATCGGGGAAAAAGAAAATAATCAGAACGCAGAGTATGATGAGAAAAAACCAGACAATATCACTGTCTCTTTTTTCCTTTTCGCCGGGCTTTTGCCCGAGCTTTCCCGCCCATCGCCCTGCCAGAAAAAGGGGAATCACGGGCAAGACTGGCAGAAGCAATACCATCGCCAGAAGGATGTCTTTCGTCCCGCTTTTTTCCTTTTCCTCGGCCAGGGTTCGCTCTCTCATGTCCGGTTTGCCGCACAATTATAGCGCAAATCCGGCTTGACCGCATCCATTTTCCGCGTTATATTTCTACCGGGAGCGTCGAATGGAAAAATTCAACAAAGTTCTTAAAGTAATCGTCATCGTCATGATGTCCGCAATCATCATCTTCATGGCTTATGCAATGATTACAAAAAACTATCTATGGCTGGAAAAGCCTAAGGCAACAAAAGCAATATGCATGTCAAATATGAAACAAATATATCTCGCTACAATTAAGTATGCTTCCGACAACGGCAGGCTGCCTGAAAAACTGTTACAATGGTATGCAGGCCCTGAAATTCCCTCGGACTGGGCGCGATTTCTCTTTCCCGAATATCTCGAAGACGCGAATGTCCTTCGCTGCCCCAAAGATTTATCGATGCATTTTAACGGAATGCACGTTTACAAGTCATCATACAGAATCAATCCCGAAGTTCTCGGCAAATCACGTGAAGAAATCGAGAAAATGAAAACATGGCTTATCCGTGAAAAAGAACCGTTCCACGACGGAAAACGCGCAGTTGTTTTCACAAACGGCGCAGTAACGCTCGTCGAAGAAAAAGAAAAAGAGAAATGACAAAGTTCAAGAAATGGTTTATCGTTTCATTCCTGACACTCGTGGTTCTGACTGTTTTAGTAAGTTCGTTTTATTATCTTTTAAGAGACAGGGATGTTCATCCTCCCGGTGTAGAATGTATGAAAAACTTGAAATTTCTACATACGAATATACTTTTATATCTAGTAGATAATGAACGTCTTCCGGAAAAAATTGAATCCGAGGAAGAATGGGCTTCTTTTCTCTTTCCCGAATATCTCGAAGAACCAAGAATTCTCCGTTGCCATATGGATAAATACCTTTATGATGTCGAAGAAACTTCTCTAAAATCATCCTATCGTATCAATCCTGCAGCGCTTGGTAAGACAGATTCCGAAATTCTTGATATGAAAACATGGCTTTTACGCGAAGTTGAACCTTTCCACAATGGCAAACGCGTAGTTTGCTCCACAGGCGGCTGGGTTGAAACAGTCGAAGATAAGGCGGAAGGGAAATAACATTGCGCGACAAACTGCTTCAGTCACTCTGCGTTATTGTCGTGCTCAATGCGTTCGCCGTCATTTTCCTGAAAATCATTCACCAGCCTGAAGAAAAAAAGCTGCCGAACTGCCGCGCAAGCCTGACGCAATTGCACACAGCGCTTAAAATGTACGCGCTCGAAGAGGGAAAACTGCCCTCCGCCGTCACGTCCGGCGAGCAATGGGCGGATTTCCTCGTCAGCAACGGTTTTATCTCCGACACCCGGCAGCTTCGATGCCCGGAAGACGGCTCCCTCGATTACGATGATTCTGAATCGGTAAAATCATCCTTCCGCATCAACCCGGAAGCCCTCGGCAAGACATGGGAGGAAATCGCGAAAATGAATACCTGGCTCCTCGAAGAGCGCGAGCCCTTCCACGACGGATGGCGCATCGCAATCCACACAAACGGCGAAACAAAAGCATTCGAAGAAGGCCCGAAAAACGGTAGATAAACCCTCCCGAAATATCAAAAATCCTGTTTTGCGAAGAACAGGATTTGTGCTAAAATCTCGCCCCACACAACTGTGAAAAACTTTTCGCCATAAACCCAGTAAACTACCACCAAGCAAGCTTGGTGGCTTTTTCTAGCCGAACAAGTTCGGCTTATCGTTTGCACCCTCAGCGCCACGTTGCTCTTTGATGTATCGCCGTATCATTTCGTCTGTT
>Ga0272442_10000566_pt1 | contig 57868 bp, 55 predicted proteins | sample SSMForm2O_FD_200262 | JGI IMG/M metagenome (GOLD analysis project Ga0272442, IMG submission 200262) | Marine sediment archaeal communities from Little Sippewissett salt marsh, Falmouth, MA, United States - SSM-Form-2O | ecosystem: Environmental > Aquatic > Marine > Wetlands > Sediment ...
CGAAAACCCGGAGGCAGTAGCTTTGAGATGGAAATCCCAAGGTGCACTGCGGCTTCACATAGTTGACCTAGATGGAGCAGCCACTGGTGAACCAAAAAACATAGCAGTGATCGAGGGAATAATAAGGACGACTAGCTTACTGGTAGAACTAGGCGGTGGCATTAGAGATGCAAATATGGCAGAGGAACTACTCCAGAGAGGCATTAACCGCGTAATTCTGGGCACAATGGCTATAGAGAAACCAGCATTAGTGAGGAGATTATGCCAACGATTCGGGGAAGCCATTGTAGTTACGCTTGACGCCCGTAAAAGTAAGATAGCCATCCATGGCTGGCAGCAGGGCACAGCTGTTGATGTTTTACAACTAAGCAAGGAGATGACTAAATTTGGAGTGAGGCGCTTTATTTATACTGATATAGAAAGGGATGGCACTCTCACTGAATCTAATTTTGATGCTGTAAAAAAACTAATTGCTGAGGTGGATGTACCCATTATAGCTTCGGGCGGCATTTCCAAACTAAGGCACTTACAAAGACTTAAAGAACTAGGAGTAGAAGGAGCTATTATAGGAAGAGCTCTTTACACAGGAGACATCGATTTACAGGAAGCAATAACTAATATTGGAGGCCAGAAAACAGATGCTAAAACTTGATGATAAAGGTTTGATTCCAGCTATTATTCAGGACGCCAGCAATAGCGAAGTTCTTATGTTAGGCTATATGAATAAAGAATCGCTGAAGAGGACACTGGATAGCGGAGATGTTTGGTTTTACAGCCGCAGTCGGCAGGAATTATGGCATAAGGGCGCTACCTCGGGTAATTTTCTCAGGATGAAATCAATCACCAAGGATTGTGATAACGACACGCTTCTCGTTCAAGCTGAACCCGCAGGCCCTGTATGCCACACCGGCAACAGAACTTGTTTCTTCCAACAGTTGGAAAAACAGGATACCGATTAAAGGGTTAAGTTAACTCGTGGTTGTTTTACCATTTTAATCATTCCTCATTTCGCCTCTTTTCTATTGACACTTCCTTTTCTTGGTTTTACTATATAAGTTAATTATTGGTTGGAGGTATAACATGAAATGGCTTGCAGCTATTATTATTGCTATAATCTGTTCTATCCCCATAAGAATCATCGCCAGTTGGTCGCTCAACCATTTCAAGGGAGACACTACAGCTTCTTGGTTATTCACAATATTCTCTTATTCAGGAATAATACTCTTAGGGTTTATAGCATTTTGGGCAATCTCAAATCGGTCTAAATAGCTATGAATTGCCCTTAGTTTTCGTCTAGCAATAAGTAATTTATTTACTACAATAAGTAGCACAATTTGCAAGAGTATTATGCCTCCAAACAAAACATAGACTGTCGCTAAACTTACATCAGTTGTTCCTAACATCTTTACCAACCTCCTTACCTAGAGATAACACTTTCCATGCCATATATAAGAGTGCTATCTGTAAGCATGTAAATATTGTGAGAAGGCTATAAATTATCATTGCATCTGCTATTATTGTTCCGTTCATTATTCTACCCCCTTTTTTAACAACCACGATTTAACTTAACCGATTAAAGTGAGTCAAACCATCTAACAAGATGCTAGGGCTATTACATTTCAATAGTCTAAGCCGCTCCTTACATAACTTAACACACAAATTCCTAGCTACGTAAGGGGTGATTTAATTCTAACTCTTTTCTACATCAATAGATATAATATATAATTACCTTGTTTATATTATATTGAGCGGTATTTTCAGGCAGAGAGAATTACGATGCTATGATGTCAATGACAGTAAATTGGAGTGGGGCTAGTTTGCTAGCAGTGAAAGGCTTCGGCACTGTTTTCCTAGTATTAATCATTCTTGCCGCGTTAACCTGGCTGCTAGGATTTATATTCCAAAGGGTTAAAGGGCAAAAAGGAAGAGCTAACCCACTAACTAAAGTAGAAAAACCAGAGCGAAGAGATAGATAGAAATCTTCGCTGTCACAAGGCTACACTCAAAGCAATTTGGAGGCTAATTATGTTTGACATAGAAGCGGGATTTGCTTACCTGACCTGGCAACACCTGATAATGTGGGGAGTAGGAGGTATCCTGATTTATCTGGGCATAGCTAAAAAATGGGAACCCCTACTCCTAGTACCGATAGGTTTTGGTATTATTCTGGTTAATATGCCTTTGGGTTATCATATTATGGGATTCCAAATGCCTGATGGGACCATGCTAGATTATTTGCCTCCTACATGGTCAGAGTTAATAGAACAAGGGGGCAAACCAGTTGGATTCCTATCTCGCATCTTCCAATACGGTTTCGGGTGGGGGCTAATTCCATTATTCATATTCATAGGTATAGGAGCAATGACCGATTTTGGCCCTCTTATATCCAGGCCTATCTACTTCCTCTTAGGAGCTGCTGCACAACTTGGAGTTTATGCTGCTTTTTTCATGGCTCTAGCCCTGGGATTCAATATCCCAGAAGCTTGCAGCATAGGCATTATAGGTGGCGCCGATGGCCCCACCACAGTCTACCTTACCACAATGCTATCACCTTGGCTTCTAGGCGCTACTGCCATAGCTGCTTATACTTATATGGCTATGGTGCCACTAATCCAACCTCCCATAATTAGAGCGTTAACCTCCGATAAGGAAAGAAAAATATATATGCCACCAAGATTGCGAGAAGTCTCTAAGGCAGAGGAGGTAATATTTCCCATCATGGTCACGGTTGTTGTTGGGCTTCTCGTTCCTGAAGCATTGCCCATCGTGGGCTGCTTCATGCTCGGCAATCTTTTGCACGTAAGCGGGGTTACCGACAGGCTAAGTGCGACCATGGCTGGTGCTTTTGTAGATATAATAACGGTATTCCTTGGTGTTTGTGTGGGGGCTTATGTGGCAGCCCCATCATTTTTGCTTCCCAAACCATTAATGGTTTTTGGTTTAGGCATAGTTGCTTTTGCCTCCGCTACTGCAGGTGGGGTATTCTTCGCCAAATTAATGAACCTATTTCTGAAGACAAAGATAAACCCTATGATTGGAGCCGCGGGCGTTTCAGCAGTACCTATGGCAGCAAGAGTAGTGCAAACTATGGGAGTGAAAGCTAACCCCAGAAATTTTCTTTTAATGCACTCTATGGGACCTAACGCTGCCGGTGTTATTGGCACAGCTACAGCAGCAGGAGTATTCCTAACTATAACAGCAGGACTTTAATCTACTAAAGTGGAGCCTCTTCCTCTTTTTCCTGCCACAGACGAGTTGCTGTATTTTTAATAACCTCGTAACTGAAGCCACGATAACTGAGATAATTCGATAAGCGCCTGTGAAATTCAGGGTAATCCAAATGAGTCAAGATATGCATCCTTCTACCCCCTAATTTGTAGGCATTGTCCATATCATCTATGTCTTTGGTTACCTTTTCGACAATCTCTCTGTTTACCTTCTTATCATTCAGCTCTTTTATAATTAGCTTCTTACTCCTAGGTTTAAAGGATAATCGATTCTCCTTCCAAAATTGAGCAAAAGCAAAATCATCAACCAACCTCTGCTCTTTAAGCCTGATAACTGTTTCCTTTACTACTTCGACATCAAATCCACGTTCGTAAAGTCGCTGTTTTACTTCTGCTTCACTACGTGGACGATAGCTAAGATAACGGTAAGCTGCATCAACGCACTTATGGAAAGAAGTATTGTTGACCACCCGATCCTTTTATACCTGAGGGATATTATTCTTTACGGAGGGTTCTCTCTCCTCACTCTTAGGGGAAACAGGAACAGCTACCGAAGCCCTAATTGCATGTTCTACTTGGGTAGCAAGTTCCGGGTGTTGTTTCAGGTAATCTTTAGCATTCTCTCTGCCTTGCCCCAGCTTTGCCTCATCACAGCTAAAGAATGAGCCAGCTTTCTTGATTATCCCTGCTGCCACTCCTAAGTCAACCAGGTCTCCTTCTTTGCTTATGCCATGATTGAACATTATATCGAACTCAGCCTTGCGAAAAGGAGGAGCCACTTTATTTTTAACCACTCTGGCCCTTACTCTGGCACCTACTATTTCAGCGCCCTGCTTAATGGTGTCACCCCGCCTCAAATCTATTCTCACTGAGCTATAGAATTTAAGCGCTCTTCCTCCAGGAGTCACCTCAGGGTTACCAAAAATAATACCTACTTTCTCACGTAGCTGGTTAATAAAAATCCCTGCTGTCCTAGATCTGCCAATAGCAGCTGTTAGTTTCCTCAACGCCTGAGACATTAATCTAGCTTGTAAGCCGACATGGACATCACCCATCTCTCCCTCTATCTCAGCTCTGGGCACCAGTGCTGCCACGCTATCAACGACTACCACATCTATACCGCCGCTTCTTACCAAGGTTTCAGTAATCTCTAAAGCTTGCTCTCCATTATCAGGTTGAGAGATAAGCAAATCATCTATATTGACACCACAATTAGAGGCATACGAAGGGTCAAGTGCATGTTCAGCGTCAATATATGCCGCAATGCCACCAGCCTTCTGAGCCTCAGCAATTATGTGCTGGGCTAGCGTACTTTTACCTGAAGCTTCAGATCCAAAAATTTCCGTAATTCGGCCTCTAGGTAAGCCACCTATCCCCAAAGCCAGATCAAGAGATAATGACCCCGTCGAAATAGCATCGTCCGATAATCCACCCCCAGCCTCTCCCAGTTTCATAATCGAACCTTTGCCAAACTGCTTTTCAATCTGCTCAATGGCTAACTCTACTGCCTTCTCTTTTCCTGTGCTCATTTTGCAATGCCTAAAAGCTAACGGTGTCATCATACCGCAAGCAGCATGCCAAGTCAACGAAATACTGTACTGTGTCCAGAGCATACTATGCCACAAATTAAACCTTCATTTTGAAGGCTGAGGCGTCGGCGAGCTATAATACCTCAATTAATAAAAACAAGATGAAAAACCTCGACAACATTTTAAATCAGGTTTCTAAACCTGCTCGCTATACTGGAGGTGAATGGAACAGCATTAATAAAAAATGGGAAGCAACATCCATCCGAATTGCTCTGTGCTATCCCGAAACCTATGAAATCGGCATGTCCAACGCAGCGCTGCCTATTCTCTATGGGATACTAAATTCCCAGCCAGACACGTTAGCAGAGAGGATTTATGCCCCATGGATAGACATGGAAACAATTTTACGAGAGCAGGACATGCCACTTTTCAGTTTAGAATCCAGACACCCCCTGAAAGAATTTGACATCATCGGTTTTTCTTTGGGCTACGAGTTTACCTATAGCAACGTGTTAAATATCCTCAGCCTGGCTCAAATCCCATTATTTAGCTCCAGCAGGGGAGACCACTATCCCCTGATAATAGCCGGTGGTAGCTGTGCCCTTAACCCTGAACCTATGGCTGACTTTATTGACTTATTTGTAATTGGTGAAGGCGAAGAAATAGTCTTAGAACTATTAGAGGTTTTTCGAGCACACAATGGCGCTAAAGAGGAATTACTGCGACAAGCTGCCACTCTCAATGGTATATATATCCCTAAATTTTACCAGGTGAATTACAGAAAAAATGGCACTGTGCATACTATTACACCCCTGATATCCCAAGCTAAACCAGAAATCCAGCGCAGAATAATAAGCAGATTACCACCTCCAATGACTAAGTCAGTCATCCCTTACACAGAGATAGTGCATGACCACGGCAATATAGAAATTCAGCGAGGTTGCACACAGGGCTGTCGCTTTTGCCAAGCAGGCATGATTTACCGCCCGGTAAGAGAGCGACCCCCTGAGGAAATAATAGATGCCGTAGATAAACTATCAAGCTATTGCGGCTATAATGAAGTGTCCCTGCTTTCCCTTAGCACAGGAGATTATCCTGCTATTGAGGAGCTTGTTTCCAAGCTATCGCAGCGATATCGCGAAGACAATCTGACATTATCCTTACCCAGCCTACGGCTAAACACAGCCGCAGTAAAATTAGTAGACTTATTGCCTTCACAACGCAAAATGACGCTAACTTTTGCTCCTGAAGCGGGGAGTGAAAAGCTACGCCGTGTCATCAATAAGAATATCTCCGAAGACACGATACTCCAAATATTAGATACCGCTCTGGACAGAGGTTGCACAAATCTCAAGCTCTATTTTATGGTTGGCCTGCCCACTGAGACTATTGATGACATACACAGCATCGTTGACCTGGTAGCTAAAATACACCAGCGTGGGAGAAAATGCAGGGTGAGAATTAGCACTTCTACCCTTATCCCCAAACCCCACACCCCTTGCCAGTGGTTAGCTCAGGACACAGAGGAACAACTACTCCTCAAATATAACATATTAAAACGAGCATTACGGCGAGAACAAGTAGAATTTTCATGGTCCGACCCTAAAGCCAGCCAAATTGAAGCAGCGCTATCCAGGGGTGACCGTCGCCTAAGTAAAGTCATCTACCACGCATGGCAGTCGGGTTGCAAATTCGATGCCCTGAGCGAATATTTTAATTATCAGAAATGGCTTACAGCTTTTGAAGAATGTGGATTGGACCCATCCTTTTATGCTAATCGAGAACGAGATTTAGACGAAGTATTGCCCTGGGGGCATATTGACGTTGGAGTAACTCCCGAATTCCTTAAAAGAGAATACTATAATCTCTGGCAGGGAAAGGAGACTCTGGATTGCCGACAGGGGAAATGCCACGCCTGCGGTCTACAGAGGTGGCAAGTTAGTTGTCAAAAGGCTCTTGATTCTCTCCCGCTTTAAACACAACAAGCCAACGGTTGATACTTTTACAACAAGGGCAGAAATCTCAAATTGCATGCCAGAAGATCTAAAATCAACTACCTTAAATCAAATCTCAAATTGCATGCCAGCATGCAAAGGTGAGAATTTTTCTGCGAAAGCAAGATAAAGCTCAACTTGCGCCTTGAATCCGGTGCAGTGGCCTGCACATATCATCGCCGGATTTAGTTTGGAAAGCGACTCAACAGTCCTTTTTATCCGAGCCTCCGATGCATCAATAAGATGCAAACCGCCAATAATAGCTTCTATTTTTTCACAGTCAGTTAATTCTATGGCATGTTTAATAATATTAACTATACCAGCATGGCTACAACCTGTGACGATTACCAAGCCTTTCCCATTGACATTTGCTACAATGGAAATATCATCGAGCATTGGATCGTCCTTAACTCTCCCGTTCTTTATAGTCTTAAGTCCCATACCCATCCCCTCAAAATCAGTACATCTCTTTACTTCGCCAGTAGTCATAATTCCAGGCATGAGCGCAACAGGGTCTTTAGTCAAAAAAAGTCTTGCGCCAGTTTTTCTTATTTCCTCCTCCGAATCTGCCTGCATGACACCAACATGACGAAGGCAGGGATCAGAGAAAAAATGCGGGCGGAATATATCAGAATGAGCCACTACGGGGATACCATCTTTACCTATCTCCTTAAGCATACTCACCACTCCCTGCGTATGGTCATAATGGCAATGCGTCAGCACAATAGCATCAATGGTCAATGGAGAAATATTCATGATCTTCATATTATTAAGAAGAGCTTGTGAATTTTGACCCACATCAACCAGAATCCTCACCACACCCGAATTCTTTATCCCTTCAACAAGAAAAGAAACACCATGCTGCCCTAAACACGGGCTTTCGTAAAGGACAGAATCCTCCACCAAAACTGCAATTCTTAAACTATCCAGTCCATCAGTTTCACTCATATCTTATCCTCTCCAATAAAACCTTGCTTTAATAAAATAGAGTGCTACTGCGATCAATTTGCGGTAGCACTCTACTCTCTCTGTGTTACCAGGAAACAAACCTGTTGCAGCTCACATACTCCAGTCAACTACCTCTATCGCAGCATTCTTGTAGCCAGTTTCAGTCGTATCATCCTTCACCACATGCCAAATTTCAAAGCTGCCCGCAGTGCGATCACCTATATCATTAAAGGCGATACGGCCCGTAGCTCCATCAAAACCAAGCTCAGTCAAAGCGACCCTTATGGCTTCACCGTCGTAGGCACCGGCTGCTTCTACTGCATTAGCAGCTGCCCATACTGCGTCATACATAGTGTCGCAATACACTTCAGGGGCTTCCCCGAATTTCTCCTCGTATGCTGTATTGAAATGTTCATTCACTGAGCCCGAACCTACAGTCCTGGTAGCAGCAACAAATGTTTTCTCCATAAATTCAGCAGATTTCGGCTCTGCGAACAATCCTGAGCCATAATTGCCATCGCAACCCATCCATGCAATATCATCCAGGCCTATATCTAAAGCCTGTTTGAAAATTATGATGCCATCATCACAGTAAGAGCAACAAAAAACCACATCCGGACTGCTATCCTTAATTCCCTGTAACTCACCACGATATTCCTTTGTGCCCTCATCATAGCGCACCGCTGCCACATGCTCTCCCTGCCACCCTACTGCCTGGAGCCGCCCAACAATCGCTTCCTCCAAACCTTTGCCGTAAGTATTATTCAAAACTATGGTAGCCAGTTTGGTGTAGCCCTTATCCACAATAATATCAGCTAACACAAAGCCTTGTGCATCGTCACGAAGACATGTGCGGAAGAACCATTCCGTCCCATCTTTCTCAGAAAGTGGGATCCCCGTAGCCGATGGCGATATCAACGGTACTTGTTGCTCTTTCGCGTATGGAATCGCCAGCAAAGAAGCACCTGTAATCATAGGCCCAGCAATTACCTTTACTCCATCTATTTCCACCATCTTCTTAATCCTGTCAAACCCAGCATCTGCCTCCGTTTTGCCATCCTCTTCCACCAGCTCCACTTGTTTTCCCAACACTCCACCAGCAGCGTTGATTTCATCAACTGCCAGTCTGGCGCCATTCAGTATTCTGACGCCCATAGACCCCAAGCCACCCGTAGTATCTAACAAACAACCTATTTTGATTGTCTCCCCTCCCGTTGGTCCTGACGGAGCGCAACCTGCCACTGGAACTAGAAGGCTCACAGCAGCTACCAACAACAACAGTTTCTTAATCATACCTCACTCCTTTATACAAAATTTAATGCTGATTATGCACATAGTACACATCAGCTGTCAATACTTTTGGTCTCTAAACCTAAAAACCGCTGCTGAGAAGATTCCTCAGCAAACAAGGAATCAGCATCACCTTCCATAACACATGCGCCATTAACCAGAACGTAACCCCGACTAGAAACACTCAAAACCTTCTTAACATTTTGCTCCACTATCATTATTGCTACACGATTTTCTCTTATCATCTCTAATTTAGACATAATGACCGAAGCAGGTTTCGGAGATAAAGAAGCCAATGGTTCATCAAGTAACAAGACTTTTGGTTCTGCCATCATAGCTCTCCCTATAGCTAGCATTTGTCTTTCCCCACCACTCAAATTCCCTGCCAAGGCACTTTTCCTTACCACAAGTTCAGGAAACATCTCATATATCTCTGCCATCCCGGCCTTGATAGAAGTTTTGCCTCTTCTACGATAAGCCCCCATATCTAAATTTTCGCTTATACTGAGATTAGGAAAAATATTATTAATCTGAGGAACATAGCCTACACCTAAACTCACCACTCGGTCAGGAGTTATTTTACTAATATCTCCATCTTGATAAAAAACTCTGCCATGGAACAACCTGACAAGGCCAAGAAAGCTTTTGAGCAAGGTTGATTTGCCACTACCATTGGGACCTACAATAGCCACAATTTCACCCTCGGCAACCCTCACAGAAACATCACGGACAATGACAACATCGCCATAGCCTGCACTGATATTTTCAGCCGAGAAGATAGACTTCATTCACCCTTCCCCTAGATACGCCTCATAAAAAGCAGGTTCCTTAACTATCTGTTTCGGTTCCCCCTGAGCTACTGTCTTCCCTTTATCCATAACATAAATCCAAGAGGCAAATTCAAACAATATTTCTAACCTGTGCTCTACAATGAAAAATGTTGTTCCGTTACGAGATAAATCTCGCAATTTCCGAAATATACTTTTGCCCAACACAGGATTTATCCCCGCTGCTGGTTCATCAAGAAGCAAAAGTGATGACCCTGCCATGAGGCCTCTGGCTAATTCCAGAAGTTTCCTCTGCCCCCCAGAAAGCTCACTAGCAGAAGAAAAAGCCAATCTATCCAACTCCACAAGCTCGAGTATACCTAGAGCTTCTTCTAGCATACCTTTTTCCTGTTCCTGCCACCCCTTCCTCAAAAAAAGACTATTTAGTAATTTATCGCCCTGGTGACCTCTCGCCGCCACCAGCATATTATCCAGTATACTCATCTGAAGAAATAACCTGGGTAGCTGAAAGGCATTGCCCAGGCCCAACCTGTAAATTTGGTGAGGAGCTAGATTACTGATGCAATTATCATTGAAGTAAATAGCTCCCTGGTCAGGTTTATGAAGGCCTAAAATGGTATTGAACAAAGTAGTCTTGCCGCTGCCGTTGGGTCCAACCAAACCCCAAATGCCACCTTTTTTAACATCCAAATTTACACCATTGACGGCATAGACACCGCCAAAATGCTTTCTAACCTCTCTTATTTTTAATAACGTCTCTTCCATAGTAAATCGCCTTTTAATTTCATCTGCGCGAGATGCGTGTCAGCGAAAGCACGAAAACGATATCACTGACAGCTACTCTTTTTACTCAGCCCCTTCGGTCAGGGGCTAAGTAAAGATGAAGACATGAATCCCAAAACACTCACTGGTTTCCATTGCTCTTGGCAGCATTTCTCTCATTGCGGACTAGCTCCAAGGCCTTCGTTGTCACAGGGCTTTCCTTTAACAATCCCTGTGGCCTGTAGAACAAAACCAGAATAATTAAAACACCAAACAGGATGTATTGCAAATTAGTGGGGTCAACAGGCAAAATAAAATAATCTTTGGCTATATTTGCCCCTCGGTCAAAAATCTCTACCAGAACGGCACCCAATAGCACTCCTTTATTGTTGGCCGGGCCACCCAAAAGAACCATCATCCATACAGTAAAAGTGACCATCGGCATAAACATGCCTGGAAGGACACACTGAAGATACTGAGCATAAAGCCCGCCAGCTACTCCTGCCACAGCTGAGCCCAGCATAAACACCTGAGCCTTATATCGTGCTCTATCCTTCCCCAATGCTTCAGCAGCTATTTCATCTTCTCTTATGGCTCGTATCGCTCTCCCATAAGGAGAATTGGCTAATAGCTGAAGAGCGAAAAAACAAATACATAAGCAAAGGTAAACCAGCCCTATATTCACCAAAGCATTCACACGAGGAGAAGCCCCCACCAATGATATAGCCCTGGAAACACTTATGCCCCAATCCCCACCAGCAATCCAATCTTCATTCTTAACAACCAATCTCAAGATTTCACCGAAGGTCAAAACTACTATAGCTAAATAATCCGCTCTCAATCTCAAAGCAGGCAAGGAAACAAGAAATCCGAAAACAGCTGAGATTGAGGCTCCAGCTATAAGGCAAATGCAAAACGGGATGCCAATTTGGGAAAGAAGGGCGTATGTATAAGCACCAATGAGAAAGAAAGCCACTTTGCCGAAATTGGCGAGTCCGGCAAAACCAAACTCTAAATTCAGGCTCAGGGCTAACATACCAAAGATGCCAATATACACAACTATATCAAAGACATAGAGTAGTGGATCCAAGTTAAGCCCTCCTGAATAGCATAGCCAGCCCTTGTGGCCTCACTATTAAAGTTATTATTAATATCAAGAAAGCGATACCTATTCGATATGTTGTGGAAAGCCCCAGGCTTGTCAACCCTACCACCCCTATATTCTCAGCTAAGCCAATGATAAATGCTGCAGCTATTGCACCATAAAAATTACCGATGCCGCCAAGCACAGCGACAGCAAATATGGGCAATATAGCATCCCATCCAGTCATGGGCCAAATCTGTGTATCGGCGCCACGGAATATACCTGCAACCGCAGCTAGCCCAGCAGCAATAAACCAGGTTATCCAAATCACTCTATCAATATTGATTCCAGAAGCCAGAGCAAGCTCAGGATTGCTAGAAGTTGCTCTAATGGCTTTACCTATCTTAGTTTTCACTAAAACGAAATGCATGGCGGTTGCCAAAGACAAAGCAGCAAATATAAGCCCCAGCCAGAGCCAGGTAACTCTGAGTGGGCCCACATCAAAGGCACGCCACGTGCTAGTAAAATATAGAGGCTCCCAGCTCCAAACAGCACCGATAGAGTGCCTCAGAATGAATCCCAGTGCAATAGAAGCTACCATAAGGTGAATTATGGTAGCTCCACGCCTGGCTAGAGGTTGAAAGATACAACGATAACATAAGAATCCCACAATGCCAGTGCACAAGAAAGAGACAATAAGAGCTGCTGGCATACCCAATCCTAGCTGTTCAGCTACTACGTAGCCAATAAAAGCACCTAAAGTAATAAGTTCTGCATGGGCAAAGTTGGGAAAATTGGACAATCCATAGGTTAAAGTAATCCCCACAGCGCCTATAAGATAAAAACTTCCAGTAACTACTGAATTAAATAATACCTGCGCCCAGTTAATTGTCATAACTAACTTGGTAAACGAGATTTTAGTTGAGTTAAATCCGTAAGCGATTCCTGATGGTCATGCCCAATCCTATCGAGGTAAAATGCATTTATGCCGATTTGCTTGGAGTTAAGAAAATCAAATTGCCAGCTGTCACCCACGTGGGCAATTTCTTCAGGTTCAACGTCCATTTTCTGGCACACCTGGAGATAAAAGTCGGGAGTCTTTAATTGTTTATAATGAGAGCTCGCAGAAAAAATATGGGTAAAATAATGCTCTACGTCCTGTAACAAATAATGCAACAATTCCACAGGTGTACCTGAGGCAACTATCAACTTATATCGACTGCCCAGAGAAGAAAGAACTTCAATTACCTCAGGATAATAACACACCTCATCCTGGCAGCTTTCTATCACCGGCTCAGAATCGTCTAAGTGCAAATATTCAAACCAGTAGTTTATATCATACCACTCTACTTTCCGGTCACCGATTTTGTCATACTCCATAGCAACAATCTCTTTCGCCTGGTCAAGTTCAATGCCATTACGCTGAGCATAGAAAGCTGGGATAGCTTCATGCCAGACAGCATGCGTAAAGTCCGGCGTCACCAGCGTCCCCTCAGCATCGAAAGAAATTACTTTAATATGCCCAAGAGGATTCTCTTTTCCCGCAAGGCCATGATTAATCTGGGTCATCTAAGCTGGTAATGCTAACATAATCAGAAGCTGGAAGTCTATTTGCCGACTTATACCAGGCTAAAGTAAAATGGCTTCCACGCAACGTAAGTATCATCTAAAGGTGGACAAAAAGTGAAGAGACTAGCTCGTACTTTTGAAATGGGCCCTATAAGACCACCTAGCGAAGCTTATTCCTTGCTCATAAGAGCTACCAGAAACTGCCCCTGGAATAAGTGTCAATTCTGCCACTTATATAAAAACAGTAAATTTGAGATCAGGCCTGTTAAGGAAATCTTAAAAGACATAGAGACAGCCAATGCTATCAGCGAAGACATAAAAGAAATTGCCTGGCGAATAGGTTATGGCAATAAAATTAAAGAGGCCGCAGCGACACTTTGCACCCAGTTTCAATATGGACAATGTGTACATAACGTCGCTATGTGGCTTTGGGCTGGAGGTGAGTCAGTGTTCCTCCAGGATTCCAATACGCTCATTATGAAAACTCTCAAGCTAACTCAAGTAATTACCTCCCTGAGAAGCACTTTCCCCAGTCTAAATAGAGTAACCACCTACGCACGCTCCCATACCTCATCCAGAAAATCATTATCAGAGTTAAAGGAACTCAAAGACTCTGGACTAGACAGGATTCACACGGGGCTTGAGACCGGCTACGACCCTTTGCTAGCTTACATGCAAAAAGGGAGCGCTGCACAGCAACATATTCTAGGAGGGAGAAAAATAAAAGAAGCTGGCATATCTTTATGTGAATATGTCATGCCAGGTTTAGGCGGTAGGAGAATGTCTCAAGAGCATGCCAGAGAAACAGCCAGGGTATTAAACGAAATTAATGCTGATTACATCAGGCTGCGTAGCCTTCATGTCCACCAGGATATGCCCCTATGGTCCAAATTAGAAAGTGGCGACTTTGAGCTACAGACAGAAGATGAAGTAGTGGCAGAAATAGGTGTTCTTATCGACAATTTGCAGGTCACCAGCTATATCAAAAGCGACCACACGCTTAACCTGTTACCCGAGATAGAGGGGAAAATGCCTGATGATAAGGGAAAGTGTCTGGAAATCATAAATAAATATCTATCACTACCTGACGAGGAAAGGCTCAATTTCAGGTTGGGGAGGAGAATCGGCTATTATGGGAAGCTCACTGACCTGACTGACGACTACAAGCATAATAAAATAGATGAGACAATAAAGCATATCTCTCCAACGGAGCCCCATAACATAGATAAGGTAATACTCGAACTAAAGGATAGCTTCATTTAAAACTGCCACAGTGAGCACTGGCAAAGAGCCTTGTTTCTTCGAGTGCTTCTTCGCCCCTATCCATCAACCCACAAATTAAACCTAAAGCCTCTTGACCATATAAGCGTTCTCCAGCTTATAGCCAAATGAGCGATAATACTCCCTGGCACCAACACCACTTAAAATGCTCAACTCACCAGCATAAAATTCTGCTCTGGCAATCCTTTCCGCCTCTCGCAGTAAGCTCTCCCCCAAACCACGATGCTGAGCAACCTGATTTCCTTTTTCTCCTAAAGGAACCTCGGGGCCAAAAATATGCAGCTCCCGTATAAGAGCTAAACCAACATTAGCTGCAATAGTCTTAATCCTCATTCTCAATAAGCCAAACAAAGTCTCATTCGTATCCTCGTAAGAAAGAAAAATTTCCCTTCCACCATAAGTTTCGTAATCCATTCTGGTTAGCCGTGGCTGGCCAATTGCCCAACCATCTCTCAATCTATGCCCATACTCTCGACAGCGGATACACTTACAACGAATACCCAGTTCATCCATTCGTTTCCTGATATTCCCCCTTAGCGCCAAATCCTTGCAGCCAGCAAGAATGAATTTTCCAGGAATGTCCCGCATTAACCTGGGAATTCTCACATACTTAGGAATTAGAGTTTTGATGTTGACAAGTAACTTTATCATCTCCTCATCTTTGTAGGGGTGATAACGATTATCATGATACCAATTTTCCAGTTCACTCCCAGCAATCACCAGTGTAGGATAGAGTTTAAGTCCATCAGGGCGAAAGGATTCATCGTCAAACAGTTTTCGTGACAACTCCAGGTCATGTTCAGGCGTTGAGCCAGGTAAACCAGGCATCCAATGATAGTAAACTTTAAAGCCATAATCTCTCAGTAACCTGGTGGCGCTGATAACTTCGGCCACTCCATGTCCTCTCTTTGTTAGACGATGAATATCATCATCCAGCGTCTGCACCCCAATCTCCACTCTGGTAGCTCCAAACTCAAGCATGTTCTTTATCTCCTCCTCACCGCACCAGTCAGGCCTGGTTTCAATACACAACCCCACACAACGATGTTCAGCAACTTCGTTGAATTTTTTGGCTTCCCTCAAATCCACAGACGCAACTCCATTGAGGGCGTCATAGCAATCTTTGACGAATTGATATTGATAGTCGCTGCGATAAGCGAGAAAAGTGCCTCCCATAATAATAAGCTCCACTTTGTCCTCAGCGTGTCCCATGTCAGCCAATGTCTTAAGCCGAATCTGCACCTGCTTCCCAGGTTCAAAATTACATTTTATAGCACGCAAAACTGCCGGCGATTCCACAGTATAGCTTTTTGGCGCTCCAGGTAAGTCAGGGCAATAGACACACCTGCCAGGGCATGGGAATGGTTTTGCCATAACTGCCACCGGCGTTACTCCCGAAATAGTCCGAGTCGCTTTTCTCATGCTACACTTACACTACAGTTTAGCAGGGCATATTCTATGGCTACAAATAGAGAAATTTTCGACCAGATAGCTGAAAGCTGGTACCATGTAAGACACTGGCCATTGTTGAGACAAGAATTGGAAGACCTTGCTCAAAAGTGGGAAGGTGGGAGGCTGCTTAACGTCGGATGTGGTCATGGCTCTGATTTTTTACCTTTCCAACAGGGATTTGAGTTATGGGGAATAGATTTTTCCCCACAGATGCTTAAGCAAGCTCAGAGGTATTCCGCCAAATTTAATTTCCACGCCAATTTAACAATAGCCGATGCGCTTTCCTTGCCTTTTCCTGATGCCACTTTCGATCAGGCGATTGCAGTAGCTATTTATCATCATATCAAAGGGCAACAGGGGAGAGAAATGGCACTCAGGGAGCTAAAACGAGTGTTGAAACCAGGAGGCGAGGCTTTTTTAACCGTATGGAACCGAGGGCAACCAAGGTTCTGGTTGAAACCCCCGGAGCAAGAGATCCCATGGAGGCTGAGAGGTAAAACAATTTATCGCTATTACCACCTCTTCTCTTATGGTGAGCTCAAAAACCTACTCGCCAAAGCTGGTTTTGAGATCCTCAATATAACACCAGAGAAACTCTACCACTTCCCCATAAAGAACTTCTCTCGTAACATATGCACACTGATAAGAAAGTAACCCTGCATTATATCCAATACATATACATTTACGCAGACAAAACTACCCAAATTTAAAATGTAAATCTCACAACCGCTTTACTCTTACAGTTTTGATGGTTGGCATTGTTCAAAATTTAGCACTCTGAACTTGGGTGCTCTAGCTATTTGGAGAGATCTATGTTGTCCAAACCTCGATTCTCTCTCCTGCTGGACAACTCCTGGTCCATTTCTGCTTTCTCAGAAAGGCTCGCTTCGACAATATCCATAAAAGTCTCCACCAGCCCAGGGTCAAACTGCTTGCCGGCGCCCTGCCTGAGTTGTTCCTTCACTTTATCTCCACTAAGAGCATCACGATAAGGACGAACAGAAATCATAGCTGCAAAGGCATCGGCTATAGCCAGAATACGAGCATCCAGAGGGATTCCATCGCCCTTCAAGCCTTCAGGGTAACCAGTGCCATCCCAGCGCTCATGATGATATAAGACACCATTCACACAAGCAGCTAAGCTAGGTACATTTCTAACAATATTTGCCCCCAGTGTAGGATGAGATCTAATTGCTTTCCAATCCAGCGTACTCAGCTCTCCTTTCTTGGTAAGTATTTTATCAGGAACACCAATTTTGCCAATATCATGAAGTAAAGCAGCAGCGCTTATTCTAGACACTTCTTCAGGTGATACTCCAATAGCTTCAGCTAAAGCTACAGCATAAGTGTTAACTTTCCTGGAATGGCCATAAGTATAGTGGTCTTTAGCGTCCACCGCCGAAGCCAGGGCATAAACAGTGCTTAAACCACTCTTCCTAGCGTCAACTCCCATTTCGCCGTTTGCCGACTCAGATAAAATTTTAGAGGAAAGATAAACCCGGTTACCCCCGGTGCGCTTGGCATAATAGAGGGCAGTATCAGCCATGGTAACAAGCTCGCCATGCATCATTCCATCAGATGGATAGTTAGCTAATCCCCCACTACAAGTAACCGCAATTTTCCTGGCCTGCATTTCAGCAGCAATACGCTCCCGCGTTCGTTCCGCAACCACATAAGAATCTTCCACATCCGTCTCGGGCAAAATCACAACGAATTCGTCACCACCGTAGCGGAAAGCCTGGTCAGCGCTCCTGATAGAACTCTTAATAATTCCACCTATTTGATTTAGCAGCAGGTCTCCGGAAGGGTGTCCATATATATCATTATAGGTTTTAAAAGAATCAAGATCGAGCATTAACAGGGAAAATGAATTCTCGCCGCGAGAATGGCGCGCAATCTCTTCTCTAAAACGTTCTTCAAAATGACGACGGTTATATAGCCCGGTGATCTCATCGACACGAGCTCTCTGCTCAGCCCTGGCATAAAGTTGCGCATTCTCAATAGGCATGGCAATCTGCAAAGCCAAATGCTTCAGGGTTTGTATTTGCCCAGGGCCATAAGCCTGAGTGTGCTTGCTCGCTATAAGCAAAGTGCCAATAACAGCGTCTCGCACAACCAATGGCAGATAAATTGCACAACGCATCCCCTGTTTAATATGAGCCTTAGTATTTGAAAATTCCCGACCATGCTCCAGGTCAGCCTGATACAAACTTTTCTTGTGCTCAGCTACCCATTCAGCCGCTGAGTCTTTAAACGGTATTTTATCTCCCACTCGACGCCCCGAGTTCAACCGGCTGGATAGAGCTAAAATGCGAAGATGGTCTTCTTCAATTAGAGCAACCGAAGTATAATCAATGCCAATCTCACTGTTCAACTCCTGGGCAAAATTCTCAAAGATTTCCTCAATGTTCACGCTGGAAGTCATGATTGCGTTCAACCGGTTGATAAGAGCTAATTCTTCTCTCTGCTCCTCCACTTGCTCACGGAGATATTCTTTTTCCATACTCACTGCCACATGGTCGGCAGTAAATTTTATTAAATCAAGATCCTCAACAGTATAAAGCTTGCCCTTTCGCTTCTTACTCACTGTTAAAACAGCAATAAGCCTGCCACTGTGCATTAAAGGAACGAACATTTCTATTTCTGCTGATCGGACATCTTCTTTTTCCTCTTGCCACAAACCATGGAATTCAGGGAGGGTCTCGATCTCCTGCCTGGATAACCTCTGCGACTCTCGCTTTAACCAGGTTATAACCGGGCTGTCTTGCCTCAATTTCATCTCCGACAGAGGATTATCTACCCCATGTGGGTAAATAAACCTGGGAACAAAGTCTCCACCTCCAGCTCCTGGCAAAAGAAAACAGGCTCTATGACAATCGACCGAATAAGTAAGCAAAGACACAAGCTGGCTGCCAAAATGTTCCAGCGTAGGGGCATCATATATCTTGTCGATAAAATTAGCTAAGTTGCGCCGCGGGCCAGTCTTTTCACCATAAAATACTTGCTCCATTCTTTCAGCAATTGCAGCACGCGCTCGAACACCAAAAACAACAAATATAACCAGTGTAGCCAATAGGGACATGAGGACAGAGCTAAAGCCTGAATTGAAGGGGAACACCTTTTGGAACAAAATCCACCATGCCAAACAAGTAGATATGAAGATAGTGCCATAGGCAAGAGAAGTCAATCCATGGCGGAAAAGCACCCTGAAATCCAGCAGGTGATGGGCTGCAACAGCATAGGTTAAGAGACAGGCAATGACCAAATTGCCAACATGGCTAAAGGGAAATCCTCCACCCAATGGAGCAAACGATATGATAGTACTGAGAATCATTATGTAGATGCCCAATAACAAATAAACCATCTGGTTACGCAATATCGGGTCGGCTAAAATCTTGCGACGGCGCACTAAATAATATACATCCCTGCAAATCAAAGCCATGAGAAGTAAACCAATAATACTAAGCCATATACCATAGTTGACGTATATGCCACCGGTGGTAACATCAATGGTCTTTGGAATATAGCCCAGCGCTGCTAATACAATAGTGGCTCCTGGCAAGGTATAAGCGAATGGCTTCTTAAATTTTTGAGGCTTATAAAAGATATGCAAAAAGTAGTGAAATTGAACTCCAGTCCATATGCCCACACAATTAACAACCTTAACGAGAAGGAGTTTATCTTGCATGAAGAAATCACTGCGGAAGAAAACATCACTCAAGCTCCACAGAAATGCGGAAATCAGGTACAGAAAGAAAAACTCCTGCTTTCTATCCCAGGGACGGTTTCCAAGTAAAATGACAGCGAGTGGGATATAGGCAATACAAGCAATTAGTGGAACGAAAGCATGCACATCCATAATGTAAAACAATTATCGACATAAATGCACAAGCTGTCAAGAGGGGCGAGGCTAAATCCTCGCCCCTTATCGGAATTTAATTGTCAGAATTAGTTCAAGAGCTCAAGCAACTCCGCTTCGCTCGAATTCAGTTGCCAGCATAGCTTTCCTCTCAACTCTCTTAGCAATTCCCAGTGAAGCAAGTGCTTTGTCAGGCGGGTTAATGTGCGGCGGCTTCAAATGGCCCAGGGCAGCCCCCTCAGCTTGCCGCTGAGAAAGGTAGCTAGCAAAAGCGCCTTGCGGAAGTAAGGTAACCTCTATAGGTTTCAAACCAATCACAGCCTCTGGATCTCCATAAGCACTGTAAATATTATAATGATACTGGCTGTCTAATTTCAGGAGCTTCTCATACACCGCTGCTGCTATGCTTTTTTCACTGACAATATAATTACCCCCAAGTTCCAGGTAGAGATGTAACACAGGTTTATCGTCAATTACCTCTTTGCGTGCCGCCCAATCCACATAAGGAATGCCAGTATTTTCAATTGCTTTCCAAATTAGCCTTTCAGTCAAATGGCCAAAACCAGTAATATCAACAAGGTCATCAGCTCTACTGTAAAACAGCATCTGTGGTATATCAATGCTCAAGCGCTCACTCCGCAGCGAGGTTATCTTGACCATGTCCCCAAGTCTCAATCTGGTCATAATGCCACCATGGAGATTGGTAATGACTATCTCGTAATTCTCACCCGCTTTTACTTCGTCCAGCAAGATAGTCCTGGGCCGATAAGAATGGTTCAATTGCCATTTAGCCCATTCCCTCTCAGGAATAAACTCAAAAAAATTGAGGTTGGGAATAAAAGTCATGCCCTCATAATCCCATGTCTGAGTGGCATAGATGCCACCCTCTGTACCAACATATAACTCCAGCGGATACCTCCCCCACATCTCTTTCACTCTTGTCTTAAAAACGGCGCTATCTGTGCCGCCGCCTCCAATCCCCTTAATCGACCACAAGTCTTTAGGCATCAAAGGGCGCCGAGCCAGTCTGCTTTTAGCTATGCCCTTACCTACACGGAACAGTGCCTTGGGGTGAGATAAGAGAGGGCGAATATTCGTCTTCCCTGATCGCTGGCTGAACTGCTCTCCCACAGACACCAGAACAGATGGCAAACCACCAAAAGCATCGAGCCCCTGATGCAAAGCTTCTTCGAAACCAGCTTTTATTTTCTGTTGGAAAGGCATCCCTTCGGCATTAGAGGGCAGCATATCATAGCCAAGCGACTGTTGTATCAAGTTGCAGAGAAGCCCCGAAGCATACTCCGGAGGTCCTACCGTATATATCGTTTTTTGATGTTCCTTAACCTGCGAAACATCGCCTCGGTTACAACACATGGTAAAAATAGCTACTCCGCCAGCTACTTTCTCGTATTCGGAAACAAAATCCTCCGACATCGGCACCCACTTGACATCGTACTCACCAGTCTTGCCTGAAGTTCGCACCCACCTGGCAACCTTGGCCGGCAGGACATCCTCCCTCTTCTCCTTCAACTCAGGAAGATAATCTCCATAGACGGTTAACGGTACCTGCTCACGAAATTCCTCCACAGTCTCAGGCATGGCTCCACGCATCACCTTCCTGCCCAATTCACACCCCTTCAGCAACTTAATCTGCTCTAAAAGCAACCGTTTCTGGATAACCATGAACTGCTCCAGGCTTAAGTCAATAAAACCACAGCACATCTGCCACAACTCCTCTTTCCTGCCCTGCCTCAATAAATCAATAGGCCTTGTCATAATTACACCTCCTGTTCCTTCTGCCATTCTGAGCTACACACTACCACCTGCAACACTGCCTCATCTCTTAGAGGCGCCCAGAGCTTGCAGCTTTCGCCTTAGCTGTTCAAATTCTTCATCATTGGATTGCTTGCCCAGCTCAAGCCCATAGCTGATAAAGAACTCCAGGAATTTACGCAATAGCTCTTTCGTCCCTTCCTGAAATTGCTGCATCTCTTCCTTGCTCACTCCATTACGGCTCCCGGTTGCCCCTTCCAGCCGGCTCCCGATGAGAAAATTAATAAACTCGGAACGGCTCATGTCTCCACGATTATCATCTATCTTCGTTACCATCTCTGCATCCACTATTAACATTCTTTTTTCAGACATGTGATTCTCCTTTTTCTTATCTTGAACTTTCAATTTCCTGCTCCACCAAAGGCGACTCTTAATATCGAGTTTAACAAGCTTATTCTCCAGTATTCACCAGGGGCAAAGTTTTAGAACTTTGCCCCTGGAATCACTTAACTGTTACATACTCACTTCATACAGCTGCAGCCCGCTCGGCTTCAGTCGCGGGCATGGCTTCCACCTTAACTGTGGTGACAGTTCCCAGCGAGGAAAGCACTTTATCAGATGGGTTGATATGCGGTGGTTTCAAATGGCCTAAATCAGCTCCCTCAGCCTGTCGCTGAGCCATATACCCTGAAAAAGCACCTTGTGGGATAAAGGTAACCTGCACAGGTTTTAGGCCAAGGACATTCTCCGGATCGCCCCAGGCAGTGTACATATTGTAGTGATATACGCTGTCTAATTTTAGTAGCTCTTCATACATTGCTGTCGCCACAGCTTTCTCACTAACAATGCTATTGCCTTTAAGCTCCAAATAGAGATGTAAGGCTGGTTTATCCTTTATCATCCCTTTACGAGCGGTCCAATCTACATAAGGAACGCCCATGTTCTCAATTGCCTGCCAGATTAGCTTCTCCGTTAAGCGACCAAAGCCAGGGATATCAATAAGATCATCGGCTCGCCTCTCAAATACCATTTGTGGAGTATCGATATTCAATTTCTCATCCCGCAGTGAGATTATGCGCACCATATCACCAGGCCTGTACCTGGTCATTACACCACCATGAAGGTTGGTGATGACCACTTCGTAAATCTCGCCTGCTTTCACTTCGTCCAACAAGACAGTTTTAGGTTGATACGAAGAGTCTAATCGCCATTTAGACCATTCCCTTTCAGGAATAAACTCAAAGAAGTTAAGGTAAGGCACGAAAGTCATCCCTTCATAATCCCAGCTCTGGATAGCGTAGTAGCCACCCTCAGTCCCAGAATACATTTCAAGGAAAGGTCTTCCCCATAATTCCTCTACTTTTTTCCTGAAAATACTGCAATCTGTGCCACTGCCCGCAAGGCCTTTGAGCGGCCATATATCTTTAGGCAGCATAGGCCGGTGAGCTAATTTACTTTTTACTAGCCCCTTTGCCAGGCGAACAAACGCCTGGGGATGAGCTAATAAAGGACGAATATCTCTCTTCTCCGAACGCTGACCAAATTGCTCTCCTATAGACGCCAGAACAGATGGAAGGCTCCCAACCATATCAAGCCCACGATACATAGCTTCTTCGAAACCAGCTTTCATCCTTTCCTGAAACGCCATTCCCTCTCCATGAGAAGGTAAAAAGTCACACCCAATCGCTTGTTGTGTCAGGTGGACGAGAGCGCCCGATATATATTCGGATGGTCCCATGCTCAATAGCAATCTGAAGTGCTCATTCACTTTAGAAGCATCGCCACGACCAGCACAAGTAGAAAGAAGAACGATAGCACCTCCAAATTTCTCAGATTCGCGGGCGAAATCCTCCGACATCGGCACCCACTTGACAGTGTATTCACCAGTCTTGCCTGAAGTTCGCACCCACCTGGCAACCTTGGCCGGCAGGACATCCTCTCTCTTCTCCCTCAACTCAGGAAGGTAATCTCCATAGACGGTTAACGGTACCTGCTCACGAAATTCCTCCACCGTCTCAGGCATGGCTCCACACATCACCTTCCTGCCTAGTTCACATCCCTTCAGCAATTTAATCTGCTCTAAAAGCAACCGCTTCTGGATAACCATGAACTGCTCCAGGCTTAAGTCAATAAAACCACAACACATCTGCCACAACTCCTCTTTCCTCCCCTGCCTCAATAAATCAATCGGCCTTGTCATAATTACACCTCCTGTTCTCTTTCTGCCATTCTGAACTGCACACTACCACTTACCACACTGCTTCACATGGATTAGAACGACAAAACTCTATTACTATGAAACTATGACAGACCTTGCTTGATTTTGGGAAGTGATTATGTTCTAGAAGATAGTTCTATTTGAAGCTAAGACGTGAAAAATCTAATTGAAAAGAAAATGTAGAGAGGCGACACGCCCCCCTAATAAACCTTGCTTTTTAAGAGGTACCCAGGGCTTGCAGCCTCCGGGTTAACTGTTCAAATTCTTCATCCCTGGGCTGTTTGCCCAGCTCAAGCCCATAACTAATAAAGAATTCCAGGAATTTACGCAATAACTCTTTCGTTCCTTCCTGAAATTGCTGAAACTCTTCCCTGCTTACTCCATCATGGCTCTCACTTGCCCCTTCCAACCGGCTCCCAATGAGAAAATTAATAAACTCGGAACAGCTCATGTCTCCACGATTATTATCTATCCTCGTTACCAGCTCCGCATCCACTATTAACATTCTTTTTTCAGCCATGTGACTCTCCTTCTTATTATCTCTATACACTTCAAATCTATTGTTTTACGTCCTAAGCAGGAGGTGCTCTCTACACTGATTTCTCAATCACCCTCCTCCTCGCAACCTCAGGTTCCCTAATCATCTCCGAACTCAAGAATTTCCATTACGCCATCGATATTCCTGAGCAACCCCAACCCCTTCTCCGTCACGTGGTAAGTAACCACAGGATTACCTACCTCTACTTTGCTAATAAATCCACGGCTTAACAAGAAACCAAGGTATTTCTGTATCTGGCTATAGCTCATATTAGCGCTGTACATAATCTCCGTCTTGCCAGCACCATTCTCCCCTACCTTGAGCATATCAGCAATTATTTCAATATTAGACCGTCGGCGATTCATCGTAACCAACCTGCTACTATAGTAACCTTACCATTCTACCATAATAGCGGCGCAAATTGTCAACTTAGCTTTGGTTCTGACCACAATTCCAGGTTTTACTCTGCAAAGTAAAAAATTCCCTTCAGAACCTTAAATAATTACTATACTCAAAAATTTGAGTTACTGCCTCCTTCTGTAGTAGTCTCTGTAGTAATCTATGTTAATGATTTGCGAACCCTTAGCATTTCCATTTGCGAACCCTTATCACTTCCATTTGTCAAAGATTGACAATTCCATTTGCGAAAACTAGCTTCAATATTTTATAAAGAAGTATTCACCATTTTCCGAACGAGACTGCTTCAACACAAGAACCAAGTATTCCTTGACAACACTACTAAATCTGCTAAACTCATCAACTAGTTGGGCGACAAATAGCAGCCCGACATAGATTCGAGGAGGAAATATGAAAGGAGAAAACTCGAAAAGGCAGATAGCAACTCTAATACTCAAAAGGGGAGCCGTCTACACAGTTGACAGAAAAAGGAGCTGGGCTGAGGCAGTGGCTATCCGCAATAGCTCAATAATATATGTTGGCAGAAATGATGGCCTCGCACCATACATAGGACCCAACACTAGAATTATTGACCTTGAGGGGAAGATGGTTTTACCGGGATTCTTTGATGCCCACTGTCACGCTTCATTAGGGGCTGTAGCACTGACTAAAACAGCGCAGCTCGTCGGCCTCAATTCAATTGAAGCTTATGAGAAAACAATTAGCAAGTTCGCTGCAGATAATCCTGATCTTCCCGTAATCCAGGGTAACGGCTGGAGTAATACAGTCTTTGGAGAGAGAGGACCTCAAAAAGAGCTTCTGGACCGCTTAATATCTAACCGCCCCATAGCTCTAACTTCGGAAGATGGCCACTCACTATGGATTAATTCAAAAGCTCTTGAAATAGCAAAAATAACAAAAGACACACCAGACCCTCGAGGCGGAGCTATCGAAAAGAATTCAGAAACAGGAGAGTCCACAGGGTTACTGAAAGAGAGCGCAATGGGCCTCGTATACAGCAAAATTCCTGACTATTCAGTAGAAGATTACATGGAGGCGCTTACTCTATTCCAGAAGGCAGCAAACGCTGTGGGATTAACAACAGTACATGACCCTTTGCTCTATCATAATCTGGGGAATATACAGTACCCTTCAAGTAACAATGGTACACAGGCGATTGAAAAGCTTCGGAAAGAAAACCGCCTTACGCTTCGCTACAGGGGGTCATGGGTAAACATACCTGAAAGAAGTGCGGCAGAGCAAATCGCAGCCTTCATTGAAGCCCGCAAAAAATACACGGGGGATTTATTTCAGGTTAATGCCGTGAAGTTTTTCGCTGATGGGGTGATTGAAGCAGGAACAGCCTATCTTCTTGAGCCTTACACAAATAACCCTGACAGTTGCGGCGAGGAATTTAGTTTGGACCATAAAGCATTTCGCGAAGCCGTTGCTGCTTTTGATAAAGCCGGATTTCAGGTTCATGTTCACGCAATTGGCGACGCAGCAACACGTATAACACTTGACGCCTTTGAATATGCGCAGAGAGTTAATGGCAAGAGAGATTCTCGTCATAGCATAACTCATTTGCAGCTTGTTGCTCCCGAAGATGTAAAAAGGATGGCTGAACTTGGGGTTGTCGGCCTTCCACAGCCATACTGGTTCATGAAAGATGATTATTACTGGACCCTCGAGCTTCCGTGTCTGGGAAAAGAAAGAGCAGATAAAGAATATCCAATGAAGAGCCTTATGGATGCGGGAGTTGTGATGGCCGCCGCGAGTGATTTCCCTGTGCCAAGCACTGACCCCTCTACTCATGAAGTAACTCCTTTTATGCACCCTCTGGCAAGCATTTACACCGGTGTAGTACGGTCAGCTCCAGGAGCAACAACAGACCCAGACAAGACACTTAAAGAAGGTGAAAGTGGAGTATTATGGGCCGAGGAGAGAGTCAGCCTTGATGATATGATTACAAGCTCCACTATAAACGGCGCCTATGCAAATTTCCTGGAAAAGGAAACAGGTTCCATTGAAGTAGGGAAAAAGGCAGACTTAGTTGTTCTTGACAATAATCTTTTCGAAATCCCTGTGGAAAGGATTTTAGAGACAAAAATCGTAATGACATTGTTAGAAGGCGAAGTAGTTTATCAACAGTAAATAAGTAGTTTCTAAGTAATACTCATTCAAGCATAGGCTTATCTCAAGCCTATGCTTGAAGTAAATATGGCGTAGCCGCCAAAAATGTAAAGCCCTATTAAAGCCAGTGCATACCAGCTAATAAATACAAAGGTTTTACGTTTCTGTCGCAACCTGAGTCCAACAATAACAAGAAGATTCATTGCCACCACTATTGCAACAGTTATGAGGTGAGTAGTTGACACGGAGGATAAAACAGGCTTGCTATAACTGACATCAACCAGTGCAATGACGGCAAGGTCAAGCATATTCGCACCTAATATATCAGCAACCGCCATATCTATAGCATTCAATCTCAAAGCAGCAATAGCAACTGTCAGCTCAGGCGCCGAAGTAGTAATAGCCAGAAATAAGCTCCCTACAAAGCTAGCACTCCAGCCTGTAACCTCGCCGATTTCATTGCCAACATACGATAGCCATATTCCAGCCCCAACTACCACCGCTGCTGCCAATGCAAATTTGATATATATCGTCCTTCCTGAAACCCCACTATATTGGGAACAGTCAGTTTCTGCAGGCACCTGAGAGCTACGCTCAAGCTGAAGCACTCGCCTCATCCCCAGTAAATAAATTACAAGGATGATTATGCTTGGAACACCTATTCTCCCTAAAGTTAACCAGGAAACCCTTCCCCCATACATGATGCCCCCTGCAGCAACAGCAGCAAACACTATCCCCAATCCAGCAGATGCTACATGCCTTGGGCTTGCCTCAGTCAAAACCGGAGTACGGGCATGAAGGATATCCAGCAAAGCCAGAATAGATAGATTAAAAAGGCAGCTTCCTAAAAGAGTCCCCAAGGCTAAATCAGAGGAATTAACCAAAACAACTGAGCTCACACTGGTAACCAGTTCAGGCATAGAAGTAATGGCAGCAAGGAATATCAGCCCTATCCATACCCGACCCAAGCCTGTCTTCTCAGCAATGACATCCCCATACCGAGCTAGCTTTGTCCCGGCAAATAGAATCACGGCAAGGCATAGAAAGAATTTGAGCCAAACCAAGCAAACAAAACTCATATTTCAGAACCCAAGTGCTAACATCAATCATATCATATAAGAGCGTCATACAAAGAGCATAGCTGCCACAAAGTATATGGTATAATTACCATCGTGGTCAGGAGAGGTGACCGAGTGGCTGATGGTGCCGCTCTCGAAAAGCGGTGGGCAATTTTATGCCTCGTGGGTTCAAATCCCACCCTCTCCGCCAAGCTGAGACACTGTAATAGAAATCCAAACAGATATGTAAATCTAGCCGATTAGACTCATAATAATCGGCACAAATGGATGACACCTCTTCCCTCCGAATAGGTAATCGATAATTGGAACAAAGCTAAGCTACAAAAGAGTTGGATAAGGTTGTAGACGATGTGTTGGCAGATTTTGATTTCGCTTAAAGAAAAAATGTATAGTGTATGCTGCGTGTAAGAATAAGTCTTAGTATTAGTTTCCACAAAGGAGGATTGGGGTACAATGGAAAATGCCTATCGCCGATTGTCCAAAGCCTACGGATATCCTGAATCTAAGTATCTTCCCAAAATTCTTGAAATGTGCCTGAGCAAGCAAGAGGCGCAGTTCCTTCTTTACCTGCCAGGAACTGTTGAAGAGGTTGCTATAGAGTCTCATATAGAGCTACCTGGCGCGGAGCTTCTTCTCAGAGAATTATTCAACAAAGGCTTCATTTTCTATGGTTCCATAGAGGGTGCACGTAGATATGCTTTGGTTAACAGCCTTCTGACCTCTATCACAATAAACAAGTGGTCTGACCAATTTGGGAAGGGGTTTTTCGACCTATGTGACCGCATGGCCGATGAAGAAGAGTCACTTGCATTTGATGAAGAAGGCTATGAATCTAGAGTTATCCCTGTCCAAAAGGCAATTGAGCCAGGAACGGAAATTCTACCATACGAAAGAGTAACACAGATCATTGAACAGGCTGAGACAATTGCAGTTATGCGTTGCGTGTGTAGGACAATAGGCCGGAGATGCAACAACCCAGTGGAGACATGCCTCGCTCTTAACGAAGAGGCTAAATACGTATTGGAAAGAGGAGTTGGAAAGGAGCTGACCAAGGAAGAAGCCTTATCAACACTCAATATGTGTGAAGATGTGGGGCTAGTTCACCAAGTAGCCAACGCCTCACATGGTCCGCACGGTATGCCATGGATATGCAACTGCTGTGCATGCTGCTGCGTATATTTAAGAGCGCAAATCACTTTAGGCAGGAAATATGCAGCCGTGAAAAGCCGTTATACAGCGGTTGTTAACCCAGAACTGTGCAACGAATGTGGTCTCTGCGGCGAAAGGTGTAACTTTGGAGCGCTAGAAATTGTAAATTCAAAGCCAGCGATAGACAATGAGAAGTGCTTTGGATGCGGCCTCTGTGCATCCAAATGCCCCACAAACGCAATCAGACTGATTCAGGTCAGGGAGCCTGAACACATACCAGTTCGAGAAGCTGAATCTCTGTTTTTCTCTGTTTAGAACATCTTTATACTAAAAAGAAATATCAAGATGGCTTGCACATCTAGGACGCCTCAAATTACCGAGTGGCGCCAGAGAAACGCCTGGAATTGATTAAAGAGATAAAGAAGAAATGCCCCCAGATGTGGGGGTGAGTTTTATTCCCATCACCCACTTTCTCGGTGACAGTGAGGAGAAGATGAACCAAGACATTCTGGGCAGGTCAAAATATCAACAACCTGAGAGAACCCACTGAAGATGTGGCAAGGCGGAATAAACTGGGGAAGATTAGAAATGTTGTCCCTACAATTGAGGAATATGTGCTCAGCCTGTTGAGAGGCAACAGTGCAGACAACGGCAGCTCCTCGGAATAAAACCGGAAGCTGTATCACCTGTCCAAATAATCTTAGCACCTGCCCGCCAAGCACTATATGATATAATTTTCTTTGTAGCTAAGGAGAGGTGCTAGAGTGGCCTATCAGGCGCGCCTGGAGAGCGCGTGTCGCCTTTGGCGACCGTGGGTTCGAATCCCACCCTCTCCGCCAATATCTTACATAATATGTGAATGGGTGATATTACTATACGGAGGACTCCTCATATAACCAAAAATTAGGTGGGCTTCGTTCAGCTAAAAATGTTTAAAGCTCCAAAAGTCGGTTTATCTTTAAGTGGCGGCGCTGCCCGCGGCTTAGCTCACATCGGAGTATTGAAAGCTCTGGAAGAAAAATCCATACCCATTGATATGATAAGTGGCACAAGCGCTGGAGCGTTAATAGGTGCTTACTATGCCAAAAAAAGAAATGTAACTGCGTTAGAGGAAATAGTACTGGGAATGGATTGGAAAAAATTAGCTCGCCTGGTTGACATGAATTTGATATCGCCATGGAAAGGATTTATTCAGGGGCAAAAAGCTAAAGCTTTTTTGATTTCCCTTATCGGGGACATAAAGTTTAAAGACTTAGAAATACCGCTTGCAGTTGTCACCACCGACGTTGAAACTATGGAGGAGTTTATCATCAAAGAAGGTTCAGTAATAGAAGCAGTGAGAGCAAGCATGTCGATGCCGGGGGTATTCACGCCAGTGAGATGGCATAACAGATTCTTGATTGATGGCGGGGTAGTCAATCCCATCCCCGTAGAGGTGGTTCGTAGTATGGGAGCAGATATAGTTATTGCCTCAACCACAATTGGCCTTGCTAAACAAAGAATAAGCGAACAACACGCTGGGCGGGAAGCCGAAGCAAAGCTAAACCTTTACATTGAGAACACACGCTTAGCTGTACTAAAGAAGAGAATTGACAATTTAGCACGCTATAATAAGGATAAAATTAAGATTCTTGATGACCTTTTCAATATTGCCAAAAGCAAAATTTATGCCCTCAGGAGAGAAGCAGAACCAAAGGCTCCAAATATATTTGATGTTATGACGCAGTCAATACACGCCATGGAATATAAACTAAGCAAATTAGCACTAAAACCCGCTGATATAATCATAAATCCAGATATCAACCACATTGGAACATTTGAGTTTCACAGGGCAGAAGAGGCTATATCTCAGGGGTATGAAGCCGCCTACATTATGTTACCAGAACTGCAAAAAAGACTCGTTGTTCAAGGCTAATACCTATGATAAGATTACCTTACAGTCATGGTAAGAACCGATGAGCTCAAATACTGGGTAGGTTTCTCTCTGATACCTGGAATTGGCCGAGTAAGACTCTCACAATTAAAAGAGCACTTTGGCAATTTGCGGGATGCATGGAAAGCCCCCGAAGGAGAATTGAGACAAGCAGGATTAGATTCGCGAAGCATAGAGACTTTGCTTCTGCTATGCCCTAAAATTTCCCTGGATGCTGAGATGGGAAAACTGGAACGCTATAAGGTAAAAACGCTCACCTGCGAAGATTCTCGTTATCCCTCAAAGTTAAAAGAGATTTATGACTACCCGCCGCTGCTATATATCAGAGGCAATTTCATGCCTCGCCAAGATGACCCCTGCCTTGCTGTGGTAGGGACCCGTCGCCCTAGCACATATGGACGGCAAGTGGCTGAAGAGATCACAACTGATTTAGCAAAGAGTAAAATCACAGTTATTAGCGGGCTAGCCAGGGGAATTGACTCCGTAGCTCATCGAGCTGCCTTAGGGGTCGGAGGCAAAACCATAGCTGTTCTTGCCTCTGGCTTAGACATTATCTATCCTGCTGAAAATGCCAGGTTAGCTCAAGCCATTATGGAACAAGGGGCTTTAATAAGTGAACACCCTCTAGGCATTAAGCCCAGAGCTGAAAATTTTCCGCTACGTAATCGGATTATGAGTGGTTTAAGTTTGGGTGTATTGGTAGTGGAGGCTAGAGAAAGAAGCGGAGCACTAATTACTGCCCTCCAAGCGCTGGAGCAGAATCGGGAAGTTTTTGCTATCCCTGGCAGCATTCTCTCTCCAGCCAGTAGAGGAACTAACCACATTATTCAAGAAGGAGCCAAACTAGTTCGCAATTGCACCGACATTATCGAAGAGTTAAACTTGTCCGTGGCCGCTCCTCAACAACTGGAAATTAAAGAATTTCTTCCAGCTAATAACGTTGAGTCAGCGGTGTTAAAACAACTGAGTTCCGAGCCAGAGCATATAGATAAGATTTGCCGCCACAGTGGCCTGCCCATGCCAGAGGTAAGCAGCACGCTGGCCATCCTGGAGTTGAAAGGAATAGTTAAACAAGCGGGAAATATGAATTATGTACTGGCTCACGCAATTAAGACTGGGTAAACAATGGCAAAGAAATTAGTTATCGTTGAGTCGCCAGCCAAGGCCAGGACTTTAAGTAAAATCCTGGGGCGTAGCTATAGCATCAAGGCATCACTGGGGCATGTGCGTGATTTACCCAGGAAAAACCTGGGAGTAGATATAGACAAAAATTTTACTCCAAAATACGTCACCCCACAGGGAAAGAGAAAGATAGTTAAAGAAATTAGAGAGGCAGCAAGCAAAGCCAATTCTGTCTACTTAGCTACCGACCCTGACCGCGAAGGAGAAGCAATCTCCTGGCATCTGGTTAATGCAGCCAAATTAGATAAGAATAAAGCAACCATTCACCGCATAGTTTTCCATGAGATAACCAAGGAAGCAATAGAAAGGGCATTTAAGAATCCTCTCACCATTAATATGAATCTGGTTAATGCACAGCAAGCCAGGCGTATCCTCGATAGGCTTGTTGGCTACAAACTGAGCCCACTCCTGTGGAAAAAGGTGCAGAGAGGCCTCTCCGCGGGCAGGGTTCAATCAGTAGCAGTGAGAATAATCGTTGACCGTGAGCAGGAAATTCAGGACTTCAAGCCCGAAGAGTACTGGACCATCGAAGTCGAGCTAGCTCCGCCTGAAGAGATGGAAGCAAAGTTCATGGCTAAACTCACAGCTTTAGCCGATGGCACCAAATTAGCTATCCACAATAAAGAGAGATCAGATGAAATCGCCGCTGATTTAGAAAATGCCGAATACGCAGTTAAATCAGTGCAAACTAAACAGCTATCTCGGCGGCCGGCTCCAGCCTTCATCACCAGCACCCTACAACAAGAAGCTTGGAGAAAGATGCATTTTACAGCCAAGCGCACTATGGCTATTGCACAACAGCTCTATGAAGGTTTGTCTCTTGGAGAGAAGGGGTCAACAGGACTTATTACTTATATGCGCACGGATTCCACCAATGTGGCCGCATCTGCCATAACCGAGGTGAGAGATTTCATTAAGGAGAATTACGGCAATGCTTTTCTGCCAGCAAAGCCACGATACTTCACTAAGAAGGCGCAGTGGGCACAGGAAGCACATGAGGCAATTCGCCCTACAAAGATTTACCGCAGATCAGAGCAAATCAAGCCATTTCTTACCACAGAGCAACTAAAACTCTATGACCTTATTTGGAAGCGAATGGTAGCAAGCCAAATGTCGCCAGCTTTATACCGCATAACCAGCGCAGAGATAAAGGCAAATCTTGCGAAACAGAAAGGCTATCTACTCAGAGTATCCAGCTCCACTCTTAAATTTCCCGGTTTTATGACTATCTATAGCGAAGGCAGGGATGAAGAGAAACAAGACAGTTTTGTTGCCTTGCCCAAACTGGAAGTCAATGACAAATTAAGTTACCATGGAGTCTTTCCAGGGCAACACTTCACCCAACCACCATTACGCTATACCGAAGCAACATTGATAAAGGCCCTGGAGCAGAAAGGAATAGGACGCCCCAGCACTTACGCTCCCATCATATCTATTATTCAAGACAGGGAATATGTATATAAAACGGATGGCAAATTTTACCCGCACGAACTAGGCGTAATTGTCAGTGGTATTTTAACCAAACATTTTGCCAGAATTGTCGACCCCAATTTCACAGCACAAATGGAGAAACAACTGGATGCTATAGCTGAGGGTAAGCAGGAATGGATATCCCTGTTGAAGGATTTTTACTTTCCCTTCGAAGAGACACTGCATAAAGCTTCAAGCAACATAGATAAAATCGACATGACCAAGGCTACTGACGAAATCTGCCCCAAATGCGGCCGTCCCATGGTAATAAAAGTGGGGCGATTCGGTAAATTTATGGCCTGTAGCGGCTACCCCGAGTGTAAAACAACAATGCCCTATCTAATCAAGATAGGAATCCTCTGTCCGCAGTGCAACAGCGAACTGGTACAAAGAATCAACAAAAAGAGAAAGACATTCTACGGATGCAGCAACTACCCAAACTGCAAATTTGCTACAAGCTATAAACCAATCCCTCAACCCTGCCCTGGTTGTGGTGGGCTCATGGTATCATATCGCAAGGTCTGGGCGAAATGTTTATCCTGTGAATATAAAATAAAACTATCAGAACTAGAGGAAAAAGAGAAGGAGGGAGCAGTTGCATGAAAATTCTAGCTATTAATGGTCCAAATTTAAACATGCTGGGAAAGCGAAACAATGAAATATATGGAGAGAAGGCTTTAGCCGAAATCGATTCTCTGCTGGAAAAACAAGGTGAGACACTAAATGTGGAGATAGCAACCTTCCAGTCTAACAGCGAAGGCACTCTTATAGATTTTATTCAGCAACAAGCAGATTCAGCCGATGGCATAATCATCAACCCAGGAGCTCTTACCCACTATGGCCGCTCCCTGTGTGATGCTTTAGCCGATGCCAGGCTCCCTGTTATTGAAGTACATTTATCCAATATCTATGATCGTGAGGATTGGAGAGCAAAATCCGTAATATCTCCCATCGCCAAAGGGCAAATCAGCGGTTTAGGCTGGAGGGGTTATATCGCCGCCCTGCGAACTTTAGTAAGCGAATTAAAAGGAGAAATTTGGCTATAAACCGACTGCAAAAGCTATGGTCCACGATTAGCGAAAAAGGCTTAGATAGCTTTCTAGTCTCTCAACATGAAAACCATCGTTACCTTTCTGGATTTACAGGTTCATCAGGATGGCTGCTTATTTCAGATAGCCGCACTATTCTGGCTACAGACTCTCGCTACACAGAACAAGCCAGACAGGAGACACAAGGCTTCGAAATCATACAGGTCAGTGGGGAATTAGGTAACTGGCTCCCCGCCTTAGTATCTGATATACAATGTCATAGATTAGGCTTCGAGGCAACTCACCTTTCATTCGCCACTCATCAAAAACTCAGCGAAGCTATAAAGGCAAAGCAGTCTAATATAGAGCTTATTCCTACCACTAACCTCGTGGAGTGTCTCCGCTCTATAAAGGAGCCTGAAGAATTAGAGTTTATCATGAAAGCATCGGAGCTAACCGATGCCACCTTTGAACATGTAAAAACGCTACTCCATCCAGGAATAACAGAAAAAGCAGTAGCCTGGGAGATTGAGAGCTTCCTCCGTCAGAATGGGGGTGAGGGTATAGCTTTTGATTCTATTGTAGCTTCAGGCCCCAATTCAGCTTTACCTCACGCCAACCCAACAGAAAAAGCAATACAACTTGGTGAAGCTGTGTTAATTGACATGGGAGGCAAGTTCCATGGCTACTGCAGTGACTTTAGCCGCACTTTTTATTTGAGCAATGACCTGAAGGCCATCAATCCCCAGTTGTTAGCCATTTACAATATCGTTTTGGAGGCACAACTTACGGCTATAGACAAAATCGAATCAGGCATGACTGCCGCCCAGGCAGACCAGATAGCTCGTAGCGTTATCAAGAAAGCTGGTTATGGTGATGCCTTTGGCCATGGCCTAGGCCATGGCGTTGGAATGGCAATACATGAACTCCCTACGCTATCTTCCGCTTCAACAGATTTACTCGCAGACGGCATGGTTTTCACCATAGAGCCAGGGATTTATATTGCAGGACTAGGTGGTGTTAGAATTGAAGATACGGTGATTTTAGAGAAAGGCAAACCCAAAATGCTTACCAAATCAGCAAAGGACAGCTTCAAGTTATGAGTTTTCAACGGTCGGAAAACTGAAGCCTGAATGGCTATATAGAGAAAGAAGGGAGACTATTTTATGATCGATGCAGGACAATTGAGAAAGGGGAGCACCATAGAATTAGATGGAAAGATATGTCAAATTACTGACTACCGCCACATCAAAATAGGGCGTGGATCAGCCCAGATTCGATTACGCCTTCGCGATATTCGGAGCGGCAATACCACCGAACGCTCTTTTCAGGCCAGCGACAAATTTACACCAGCTTTTCTGGAGCGCCGTTCAGTCCAATACCTGTACAACGACAGCAGCCTTTACTATTTCATGGATAACAAGAGCTACGAGCAAACAACGCTGACCACAGACCAGGTCGGAGATGCAATAAACTACCTGAAAGAAGGGCTTAACCTGGAGATTTTAACTCACGACAGTGAGGCTGTAAGCATAGAATTGCCCACCGCCGTAGAACTTCAGGTAATAGAAACAGAGCCAGGATTCAAAGGAGATACAGCTACTGGCGGTAATAAGCCAGCAAAGCTAGAAACGGGTATCATCGTCCAGGTTCCTCTTTTTATCACTGTAGAGAACACCATCAAAGTTAATACCCGCAACGGCGAGTATCTGGAGAAGGCAAGTTGATAAGAGCCGATTTACATGTCCACACTTGCTACTCCATAGATTGCTGTACGCCTTTGGAAGAGATAGTCAAGCACTGCCTTGCAGCAGGCATAAATTGCCTTGCCGTAACCGACCATGACACTATCGCTGGCGCCTTGAAACTTAGGGAAATAGCTCCTTTCAAAATAATAATTGGTGAGGAAATTTCTACATCCGCAGGCGATCTGATAGGGCTATTTCTCAACGAAGAAATTCCCCCAGCGTTATCAGCCCAAGAAACAATAACACGAATCAAAAGCCAGGGAGGGCTAGCTGACATTCCACATCCATTTGGCCGCTGGCCCGGCTACAATTGTAAGGAATTAAGAGCACCTGAAATTATATCGCAGGTCGACATTATCGAAGTTTTCAACTCCGCTACCCTTCTCCCCAGTTCCAGGAAAGCCTGGAATCTGGCTCGAAAATATCATCTCGCTCCCAGTGCAGGAAGCGATGCCCATACGCTGGGTGAAATTGGCAGAGCTTATGTAGAAATAACTGAATTCAATAGTCCTGCTGATTTCTTAGTTAGTCTGTCTCAAGGCTCAATATTCGGCCGCAAATCAGGCCTCCTAGCTCACCTCACCTCCGCTTGGGCAGCATGGGCAAAGGCAAGAAAAGAACATTGCTAAACATCGCCTGGTTCTCCACAGGAAGAGATGAAGCTGCACGACAGCTCCTGCAAGCTGTGCAGGAAAATATCTCTACAGGTAACATAAAAGGAGAAATTAACCTTGTTTTCAGTAATCGGGAACCTGGGGAATCACAAGAAAGCGACTCATTCTTTGACATGGTTCGCAGCTACGACATTCCCCTCCACTGCTTCTCTTACAGGAAATTCAAACGCCTCATCCCAGAAGAAAATGGAGCAAAAAAAAGTAAAAAACAATCTCAAGAAGACTGGCGCCTTAAATATGATAGAGAAGTAGCCAGGAGGATTGATGAATTCTCTCCTGACCTTTGTGTTCTCGCTGGTTATATGCTTATCATAGGTAAAGAGCTATGCCAGAAATACAATATGCTCAACCTCCATCCAGCAGCGCCAGGCGGACCAACAGGGAGCTGGCAAGAGGTAATACGGGCATTGATAGAAAGCAAAACCAGGGAGAGTGGTGCAATGATACACCTCGTAACTCCTGAATTAGATAGAGGGCCAGTAGTTAGTTACTGCCTTTTTCCTATCAAAGGCAAACCCTTCGACCAGTACTGGCAAAGAAACGATAAAGAAACGCTGTTTAAACTTATTCGCCAACACGAGCTTGCGCGAGAATTTCCTCTCATTATTTCCACCCTTAAAGCAATGGGCCATGGGGAAATAGCCATACGAAACGGTAATATACTTGATGCCAAAAAAAATATCACCCAGGGGTATAATCTCACAGAGGAAATAAATCGAGAGATAGAGGCAGATTTAATATGACCAAGTTAATATGTTTTGACCTCGAGGGTCCTTTAGCCCCTCAGGATAATGCCTACGAACTAATGAAATTATTCCCTAATGGCGGGAAGACTTTCGAAGTCATCAGCAGATACGATGATTTGTTAACACTGGAAGGCAGGGAAGGCTATGAACCAGGCGATACTTTGTCTCTTATAGCACCTTTCCTAGCATGGCATGGCATAAAAGAAAAACAAATTGCCAACATGGGGCAGGAAGCCAAATTAACTCCAGGCGCCTCCGAATTGATATCCCTGCTAAAATCTCGCGGCTGGCAAATATTTTGTATTAGCACCAGCTATGAACAGTACGCCTTCACAATCATACAACGGCTGGGAATTCCAGTTAAAAATGTAGCCTGCACTTCCTTTCCCTTAGATCAAATTTGCCAACTATTAGATCAGGACGACTTTGCTTTACTAAAGCGAGCCGATGATGAACTCGTGACACTCACCCCCAGGGTAGATGACGCCAAAATCAAGGAATCACTGGACAAATTCTACTGGCATGAATTGCCCAGGACAAATTCAGGGGCAATCATAAACAAAATCAAACCCGTAGGTGGAAGGCGCAAATTAGAGGCATTAGAAAACTTCGCCACAAAGCTTGGCAAACCACTCTCTTCCTGGGTAGCAGTAGGAGATAGCATCACCGACTTCAAAATGCTTCAGGCTGTGGGCAAAACCGGAGGCCTGGCTATCGGATTCAACGCCAATGAATATGTCTTACCTTACTGCACTATGAGCCTAGCATCCACCAACCTGAATGATCTGCGGGTGGCTCTGGAATCCTGGGAGCAGGGCAAGAGACGAGCAGTGAGATTGACAGTCAGGGAAAAAGAAAAGGTCGGCGGACAAGGGGAGAGAGAACACTTCAACTGGCTAGCCGACACTGAGAACATATCCAGTCCTTTGGAAATTCACAGGAGAATTCGACGTCTGGTTCGAGAGGAAGCTGCTAAACTGGGCTAAATTAAATTCGCCACCCTTTATTTCTTAATAATTGCTATTCTATATCAGGTGAGTTACTTCATAGCTATCCCAAATCGTCCCCATTATATTGCGTGGCTCTCTACAATTTCCCAGCACATGCAAATGGGCAACTCTTCTTCTCAAGGATTCGTATAATTCATCATCGGGTTTCAACCCCGGTGCTAGGACTATAACATCAGCTTTAATCGTCCTTTTCTTAAGGGTTTCATTACTGATGACAGCACCCTCGGCAATCACTTCTTGCATACCTGTATTAGTCAATATACTCACATTATTCGCGGCGAGCAACTCCAGAAGCATCATTCTGTTTTCATGAGGAACTGGAAGGCCAGCAACCATCAATTCAGGCAGTATTTCTACTATCGTCACCATTGTCCCTTGCTTTGCGAGCCACAACGCTGTTTCACAACCAATCAGTCCCCCACCTACTACAACCACTGAATCGCCCATCTTTCCCTTGCCAAGCAGTAAATCCATAGCAGTAACGACATTCGTCATATCGCCTTTCCGAAACGTACAATGTATGGTATTGTACACTTTACAGTATTTGATTTGAAAAGGCTGATGCAACTCCAATAATGAATCCTCAATCGATTAAGTTTTAAGGCAGATGTACAATATAGAAATAATTGGCATGGGCGCAATTAACACCGATTGTTTATGCCAGGTGAGGGAAATAGTTACCGATGGTGAATCCGTAATCGACCACATCAAATCAGCACCGGGTGGTTCGGCAGCCAACACTGCCTATGGATTGGCCAAACTAGGGATACGGACAGGGTTCATCGGTGCTACAGGGGATGATGTGGAAGGCAGGACTTCCATACAGGACTTCGAATCTGTCGGGGTGGATACCAGCGAGATCCAAACCAAGAAGGGAGAGAAGGCGGGTTACGCACTATGCCTCAGCGACAAGTTAAGTAGGCGCTCCATCTATATTTTGCCTGGAGCCAACAATTTGCTCGATTGGCAGGACATAAATCTGGATTATGTAAAACAGGCTAAAATGATTCACCTTTCCTCCTTTGTAAACGCCAAACAATTCAACATTCAGATTGAGTTAGTAGAAAAGCTACCACGGTCAGTCAAAATCAGCTTTACTCCGGGAATGCTCTATGCCACCAAGGGAATAAAGCTCTTATCTCCATTACTGGCCAAAACGCACATCCTATTCACTAATAGAGAGGAAATGGAGCAACTAACCAGCATGGATTTCAGCGCTGGAGCAAAAAAATGTCTCAGCCTGGGTTGCCAAATCGTCGTAGTTACGCTCGGCAGAGGATTACCCTTAGCATCAGGAAAAACTTTCACCAGCTATATTTGCCACGCGAATAGAGAATATAAAATTGAATCTCAAAAGCAGATCGGGAAAGCTCAACCAGAATCCACCGGAGCCGGCGACGCCTTCGCCACTGGCTTCCTTTTCGGCTTTCTCAAGGAAAGAAGACTGGAGCAATGTGGGCAACTGGGAGACATAATAGCTCGCCATGCAGTAAGCAAAACAGGTGCCAGAGAAGGCCTCCCTACCTTAACAGAGCTTTACACATCTTAGCCACATCTTCCAACTGCCAGAATCAGCAATTAATAAAGAGATGCAGGCACCCTCTTACGGATGTCTGCATCTCTCAGGTATGTTAAATGCCACAGCCAAAATTTACCCCAAAGCCTCTGACTTTGGGGTAAACTAGCCATCTAAAATCTACTTAAATGCTTGAGCGCTCCTTGCCACAGGAGTATCAGCATGCACTACCTCACGGTCCGCCACTTCCAACGCTTTATCCAGAATACCCATGCCTTCATCCACTTGCTCTTTTGTGATGATCAGTGGTGGGGCAACCATAATAGTGTCATACCAACAAGCTGTGTATAAACCACGCTTCGACGCCTCAGCTATTATTCTATCCGTCATGAGAACTTTGTGGAACTTATCAGCCTTTGTGTCGAACCTCTCTTTCGTCTTCCTGTTCTTCACTATCTCAAGAGCCCAGAAATGTCCTATACCTCGCACATCACCAATGCACTCGTGACGGTCACCCAATTCATACAATTTCTTTTCCAGGTATTTAGCAACAGTCTGGGGAAGGCCTGTTGCCATAAGTCTCTTATACTCTGCTACCGCGGGTGCTACGGCTGATAGGGCAAGCGGATGGAATGAATATGTATGCCCATGACACATTATTTCCTCATCAAAGTAATCCTTGATCTTCCCCGTTGTTGCTGTAATGCCAACGGGAGTATATGCGCTCGTACATCCCTTAGCTGTAGTTAGTATATCAGGCATAACATCCCAGTTTTGCATAGCCCAGGTGGGTCCCGTACGATACCAGCCAGTCATCACTTCATCTGCAACGAGCAATACTTCGTTTTCGTCACAAATTTTCCTTAACAGGGGAAAATACTCTGGTGGCGGCACTATTCTGCCATTCGTGCCTATTACAGGCTCAACGAGCACCGCAGCCACATTACCTTCTTCCTTAATCATATAATCCACATATTCAGCACATTGTATATTACAGCCAGGATAACTTAGCCCAAACGGGCACCTGTAACAGTAAGCATCTGGGGCAAAACGCACACCAGGTACCGTACATCTTGCCCGTTCCGCATACCAGCGCCTCGGGTCCCCCGTAAATGTAATGCTAGCAGCAGTGCCCCCATGATAGGAATGATATCTTGAAATTACCTTATAATTCGGCGCCTTATACTGCCTCAGTATCTTTAGCGCCGCTTCGTTCGCCTCAGTCCCGGATGTGGAGAAGAAAAACTTGTCTAGTCCCTTGGGCATCACCGTAAGCAAAGCTTCAACTGCACTTGCTGCTGATTCCTGCATAAATCCCGGCGCTATGTAGGGCATCTTTTCAGCCTGTTTCACTATAGCTTCAATTATTATTTTGTTTTTATGACCAAGATTGGAACACATTAACTGAGATGAGAAATCAAGGTAACGCTTATCATCCTGGTCGTACATGTAGACGCCTTCGGCGTCTTTAATGAACAATGGTTTCTTCCACCCCTTTTGTGCTCTCCACGTGCCATAAGTATGCTCTGTTAACGACTTAAGTATTTCTTCCGTTTTGGCCATTTTCAGTTCTCCTCTTTAGATTTGCTTGGGTTTATATTCAGGCGCTGATTTATATTCGCTTTTATAATTTGGATCTTTCAAGTATGGGCAAGTATCCCCACAAGCTTTTGAAAGGCCACATTTTATTGTACTATGGCCATCCTCCCACTCACTAACAAAAGCATTAACATGCCGCAACGGGCAATGCACACGGCGAGTCTTAATCAATTTCGCCATAACTCAATTCTCCTTAACCAACGCTTTCAATTTAAGAATACGTTCATTTCTCTTCTTAGCTACTCTTTCAAAAGCTCGAGGCACATCAGCCATCAAAGATTTCGAAACCTCCGCTGCATCCATATAGAACTTCACAATTTTTCCCTCCACTGCTACAGCCATCCTTAAAGCATCGGCATAACTTACACCCTCAGGCAACTTAGTTTCAATAGAATAATTATCTGTATCTATGCCTTTAAAAGAAAAACAACCTTCAATTGCGTCGCTGATAACTCCATAATAAGCCCTCTGCACCTGCGTTATGTTTTTGTCGTTTTCTCTAGCGAATGACAAAAACTCTTCTTTCCCACTCACATACTTTTGAGCTAGGCTTCCATAGAATTTCGCCGATTTGCCCTCAAGCTCTCTGGAAAAACTTATAGCTTCAGAAGCCGTATTTAGCTCCATTTACAATTACCTCCTTAATTTATAGCCACCTTTGGATAACAACCTTGCTTTCAGTGAAGAAACGGACAGCTTCCTTCCCCTGCGTATGTAACACGCCAAAGAACGAATCCTTCATCCCGCTGAAGGGGAAGAAGGCCATAGGCGCCACTATGCCAATGTTTATGCCCACGTTACCACTGATAATATCATATTGGAATTGCCTGGCATCCTTACCGTTCGAAGTAAAGATAGCATGTCCATTGCCAAATGAGGTGGAATTAGCCATATCTATAGCCTCGTCCAAATTCTTCGCTCGGATAACGCTCATTACAGGCCCAAAGATCTCTTCCTGAGCCACTCTCATGTCTGGTGTAACGTTTTCCAATATAGTTGGGTTGAGGAAGCATGTATCAGGGTAATCACCCACGAGGTTCGTTGGTTTTCTGCCATCAAGCCTGAACTTCGCCCCAGCCTTTATTCCATCTTCTATATATCCAAGGATTTTTGCTTTCTTCTTTGCATCACGCACAGGCCCCATCTGGGTCGATTCATCAAGTCCATAGCCCACCTTTATTTTTGATGCCGTATCAGCAACATCATTCAAAAACCTGTTATAGAAAGCATCATCACCGACAACACAAAGGACAGTACCTGACAAACAACGCTGGCCTGTGTTCCCAAAAAACGATGTCATAAGAGCTGGTATAGTTCTTTGCACATTACAATCCGGCATTATTACCATATAGTTCTTGGCGCCACACTGAGCGATGACCCTCTTCCCCGTTTCACCACACCTCTTATAAATAACATCTCTCCCCGTTGGGGTAGAGCCAACGAAACTGATTCCTTTAATGTCTGGGTGATCTAACATACCATTCACAACTGTTCTCCCACCATTGACCAAGTTGTACACCCCAGGTGGGAAGCCAGCTTCATCTACCAATTCGGCAATCTTCCTCTGACTTAGAGGAACCTCGCTCGAAGGTTTGACGACAACCGTATTCCCAGTAGCCACAGCATACGGTGCCGACCATAGTGGAATCATAAAGGGGAAGTTAAAGGGCCCTATTACACCAAAAACGCCTAACGGCTGTCGAACGAGATATTCATCTATGCCGGAGGCGATATCCTCCAAATTGTATCCCATCATTAATGATGGAATACCCGTAGCCACTTCCACGTTTTCGATGCCCCGTCTCGACTCTCCTCTGGATTCATCTATGGTCTTACCGTGTTCCTGTGTCTGGATTTTGCTACAATCCTCAAACTGCTCCTCCAGCAACTCCTTTAACCTGAAGAGGCACCTCACTCTGGCCAGCGGAGTCGTTCTCCTCCAATCGGGAAAAGCCTGTTGAGCTGCTTCTACGGCAGCATCTATCTCCTCCTTCGTTGAAATGGGAACTTTTGCAATCGTCTCCATCTTGGCTGGATTTACCACATCCTTAAGCTCACCTTTGGATTCAACCCACTCTCCAGCGATGTAGTTCTTGATTACAGGTACTCCTTTTATCGGTTCTTCTAATAACGCCACGCTCTTAATACCCCCTTTTTTTTATTAATTTAATTAGCTCCAAAACACGTCAAGTATAAAATTTTTTCCACTGCAAGTCAACTACAAAATAAGCCTACCAAGACTCGCTAGAAATGTCCTCTGGGCAGTAAATTGTCCAATAAATTAGTATCGCCGAGTTAAAATCCCGTAGGTATCAGGCCTTCTGTCTTTTAGCTGGCCTTTCCTTAATTTTCTCGTTCTGTCGTAATCAACCTCTGCACTTGCATATGCTTCAATTTCTTCATCGATTTTAACCAGGGCATCGCCAAGAGGGTCAAGTATTCTACTGTGTCCGAAGAATGCAAGGCGTTTGTCGGTGCCAACTCTGTTCGCTGCTGCTATATGTAATACATTATCAAATGCTCTGGCTGCCGTTAGCAGGTCCCATTCTTTAGAATAGGGCTTTTCCCAATTTGTTGAGATAGCCAGTAAGTCAGCTCCCTGCAGCGCATAAATCCTTGCCACTTCAGGGAATGAAGTATCCCAACATATCATTATGCCAATATTCCCTATTCTAGTTTTGAAAATGGGAAAATCATATCCAGGTCTGAATACCAGTGACTCTTTATCGAACAGGTGAACTTTCCTGTAGACCCCGACGGGGTTACCTTCATTATCGATTAGCGCAGCTGAGTTGTACAGGACGCTCTCTATGGTGCGGTCTTTTTCCGCGAAACCAAAGATTATGTGAGTATTGTATTCACGGGCAAGGTTAGCGATAAAATCAATAGATTCTCCTTCAGGGAAAATTTCAGCCAGTTCATAGAATTTTTCCCCACACTCGTATGCGGTAGTTATCAGTTCAGGGAAGATGATCAAGTCACATTTCTTTTTCTCCGAGAAAATTTTTTTGACAAAACCGCTCATTTTGTTCAAATTATGTTTCTTGTCGTAAAGTTCAGGAAACATTTGTACGACAGCAATATCAATTTTCATAACCGCCTCCTTACTTTAATGTTCAATGTATTTATATTTCGTCAAATTCCACGATAGTACTTATTATGACGCTACATATTGGCATCCTATTTTAATTCTGCCTCAGCCTTCTTCAAGATTTGAGATATTTCCCTTTCTACATCTTCAGAGATAGGTTCAGGTTTATGTGTAGCCAAGATTTCATGAACTTTTAGCGGAGCATTATGAATGCTTTCTATATCATAGCGTGCCAAGAACTGTACTTTGGGTCTACTCATAACTGAAATCCTTCCTCGCTAATTTTTTTGATTCCGTATCGTATAACAACATGTGCCTCACAACACCTTATTGTACACCAAGTTTTGTACCCTGAGTTGACTCTGCGTCGTGAAAAGACTAGTATTAAAACAAATGAGTAATATGCGCTATTTTAGCAAAGTGAAGAGTAAATATGGAAGAATATGTATATGTTCTGGTTTGCCTCGCTCTTATTCTAGGCGGCCTTGTCGGTTATTTTATCAGACAGATAGTAGCTAATCAGCAAATTATAAGTGCTCGAAACGAAGCACAAAAGTTATTGGATGAAGCTTCGGCTAAGCATCAAGAGATGCTTCTTGATGCTAAGCATGAGGCTACTAGAGTTAGGAATGCCGCTGGAGCAGAGAGCAGGGAGTATCGCCTCCAGCTAGAGCGCTTAGGGAAACGCCTGGACCGAAAAGAAGAAAGGCTAGAGCGGAAACTAAACTCCTTAGAACAGCGTAGCCGTGATCTGGATGGCAAGGGAAAGGAGATTGAAAACACAAAAGCTGGACTTGAAGAGGTAAAGAAGGAGCAACTGGCGCGGCTTGAATCTCTGTCAGGCATATCCAGTGGTGAGGCGAGGCAATTCCTGCTCCAGTCTCTGGAACAAGAGGTTAAAGAAGAGGCTTCACGGCAGGTTCGGGTATGGGAAGCTCAAATCAAAGAAACGGCTGAGAGTGAAGCTCAACGTGTTTTAGCTATAGCTGTCCAGAGGTGTACTACTGATGTTGTTTCTGAATTCACAGTATCTACCGTTTCTTTACCCAGCGATGAAATGAAGGGGCGGCTTATTGGCCGTGAGGGGCGTAATATTCGAGCTCTGGAGCAAGCTACAGGTGTTGATCTCATCGTTGATGATACTCCGGGGACAGTTACCATCTCTAGCTTTGACCCTTTGAGACGTGAGGTAGCCCGCATCGCTTTAAATAAACTTATCCTGGATGGTCGCATTCACCCAGCTCGGATTGAGGAGGGAGTGGGGAAAGCCAAAACTGAAGTTGAAGCTACAGTTCAAAATGAGGGCGAACAGGCTGTTTATGAAGCTGGAGTGGCAAGATTACACCCGGAATTGATTAAATTACTTGGGCGGCTTAAGTTCCGCACTAGCTACGGGCAGAATGTTTTACTTCATAGCCTGGAGGTTTCGCATATAGCTGGTATGCTGGCTGAAGAGATTGGGGCGGATGCTAATATGGCCAGAAAAGCTGGGTTACTTCATGATATTGGGAAGGCGGTGGATCACGAGGTAGAAGGCTCTCATGCCATGATAGGCGCTGATTTAGCTAAACAATGGGATAAATCTGCCGAAGTGGCTCAAGCTATCGCTGAGCATCATGGTGAAGCTTCGACAACCAGTGTCATGGGATTTATCGTTGCTGCCGCCGATTCTATAAGTGGCTCGCGTCCTGGTGCCAGACGTGAATCTATCCAGCAATATCTGAAGCGGATTGAAGAATTGGAGGATATAGCTGGTGGTTTTTCTGGGGTGGAAAAATGTTTTGCTATTCAGGCTGGGCGTGAAGTACGTGTTTTGGTGAAACCTAAGGAGATAGACGACTTGACAGCCATCAGATTAGCTCGGGATATTTCCAAGAAAATAGAGGAAAGTCTAACTTACCCTGGCCAGATAAAAGTTGTGGTAGCTAGAGAGACTGTAGCCGTGGATTATGCTAAATAGAATAGCTAGGGTAAAGTATTGAGAATGCTAGCAATAGGCGACATTATTGGCAAGCCTGGCAGGGAGGCTGTGAGGGAGTTGCTGCCAGGCCTGCTTCATGAGTACAAACTCGACCTGGTAGTAGCTAATGGCGAAAACACTGCGGGTGGATTGGGGCTAACTCCAAACACAGCGCAGGAGCTTTTTGATTCTGGCATCGATGTAATAACCTCTGGTAATCATATTTGGCATCATAAAGAAATCCTCCCTTATCTAGATGGTAATTTGCCTATCCTTCGGCCGTTGAACTATCCACCTGCCGCTCCTGGCCGCGGCTATTTGTTTCAAGATAACGTCATGGTTGTCAATTTGATAGGGCGCACTTTTATAGGTGATTTTGATTGCCCTTTTCGTGCTATGGACAAATTGTTAGCTGAATTCAATGGTAAGGCAAAAACTATCATTGTTGATTTTCATGCTGAGGCAACTTCGGAGAAAGTAGCGATGGGATGGTACCTCGATGGTCGAGTTAGTGCTTTACTTGGCACGCATACACATATAGGTACTATTGATACCCGTATATTGCCCAAGGGCACTGCTTACGTTACTGATATAGGCATGGTTGGCCCTAAGGATTCGATTATTGGGAATGATGTCGATTCTGTACTTAAGCGTTTTCTTACCCAGATACCTCATCGCCTCCCAGTAGGAAAAGGCAGAGTTAACTTCGATGCTATTCTTGTCGAAGTGGGTGAGGATACAGGCAAAGCGATAGCTATCAAGCGCATCGGAAGATTGGTAGATTAAGTGTGAAAGTCAACTTTCACAACATCAATTCTCTTATAGCGTAATTTTTACTACCCTATTAATACCGCTTAAATCGGGAATTAACTCAATAGTGGCTTGTGCGAATTGGCTATTTGCTATTGAGCTTACTGTTTCGCCCTGGTCGTGGCCCACTTCCAGGAGCAAACAGCCTGCAGCGTGCATTTTTTCTAACGCCTGGCTTAACAAGCAACGTATTTTATCCAGGCCATCTTCTCCACTGGCTAAAGCTGATACTGGTTCGAAATTTATTATTTCGGGGCTTAATGTCTGTAATTCACAATTTTTGATATAGGGGAGGTTAGCTACTATTATATTTACGGATTCAGGCAATGGGTCAAGCAAGTTGCCCTGGAGAAGTTTTATTCTGTCGCTAACTTCCTCATAATGACGACGATTTATATCAGCCACCTGTAACGCTGAGGGGGAGATATCAGTGGCATAAATTCTGGCTTCTGGTAGCGCCAGGGCAAGGCTAATGGCAATGACTCCGCTGCCAGTGCCAACATCCACTATAACAAATTGATTCCCTGAAAGGTAACGACGCTGAGCAAATTCGACAGTTTTCTCTACCAGAAGCTCCGTCTCGGGACGGGGAATCAGAGCACGATGGTCAATATAGAAATCAATGCCATAAAATTGGCATCTTTTTAAGATGTAAGCAGTTGGTTCGTGCGAAAGGCGGCGTTGAACAAAATTATGCAGATGTTTTATTTCTGTTGCACTTAATAGCCTTTCAGGTTCACTATATAGCTGCACATTTGACATTTCCAGAATAGAGCAGAGTAGAAACTCAGCTTCTATATTGGCATCATCAATCTTCGCTGCAGATAATGTGCGTTTAACTGAATATAAAGCTTGGCTTACAATCATGAAAGAGTTGCTTCTAATTGTCTAGCTTGCTCTCTGGCGGATAATTCCTTAAGTACCTCGTCAAGTCCTCCGTCCAGAATTTGAGCTAAGTTATGGAAGGTTGAATTGATACGATGGTCAGTGATGCGATTTTGAGTAAAGTTGTAAGTGCGTATTTTTTCTGCTCGTCGTCCACTCCCAACCTGACTTCGTCGCTCCCGATCTATACTTTCGGATTGCTCCCGCTGTTGCATATCGAATAATCTGGCTCTAAGTAGTGCCATAGCTTTCTCTCTATTTCTTAATTGGGAGCGTTCATCCTGGCAGGCGACTGTTATACCTGATGGCAAATGCGTAAGACGAACTGCTGTAGCTACTTTGTTTACATTCTGTCCACCAGCTCCTCGGCTGTGAAAGAACTCCATCTTTAACTCATCGGGGCTGATACTGAGCTCAATTTCCTCTACTGCTGGTAGAACAGCCACAGTGGCCGTTGAGGTATGAACTCGCCCTGAAACTTCAGTAGCAGGGACTCTTTGCACTCGGTGCACACCACTCTCATACTTGAGTTGGCTAAAGGCACCTTTTCCTTTAACTTCGAATATCACTTCCTTAAAACCTCCGATCTCACTGCGGTTGCTACTGATAATGCTTGTTCCCCAACCTTTGCTTTGAGAGTAGCGACTGTACATACGGAACAGGTCGGCAGCAAAAAGGCCTGCCTCTCCCCCACCTGTACCAGCTCTTATCTCGACGATGACATCCTTGCTGTCGTTGGGGTCTTCGGGTAATAAGAATAATTTAAGTTGCTGAAGGAGGTCATCCTGATGTTTTTCGAGTTTCCCTACTTCTTCCCTGACAAGTGCCGTCATATCTGCTTCTCCCGTGTTGTTGAGCAGAGCTTCCATTTCAGATAATTCTCTGCGGTTTGCCTTGTATTTTCTATATATAGTTACGATGCTCTCAATATTAGCTCTTTCCTTGCTCAGCTGTTGAAGTTGCTGGGAGTCAGCAAATACTTCCGGTTGAGCCATAAGCTCGTTCAGTTCTGCATAACGTTTTTCCGCCAATTCCAATTTGTTGAACATGATTTGCGATTTGCCTGAGACAACTATATTGAAAGTTTCCTCTTTGTCACTTCCTGCAAGGCAGAGCAGTAGCTTTCGTAGGTTTTGGGGTCGAAAAGGACAAATACCACGTCCTTGATATAGGTGCTTTGTTTCTTGAGGAATGAAGTCGCAGTGTTTACGGCTATCCTTGCTGCCTCAGCTATAGGGTAACCATAGGCGCCCGTGCTTATAGAAGGGAAAGAGATGCTGGCTAATTTGTGCTCAGTTGCTACTTTCAGACATTCCATATAGGCGCTTTCCAACAGTGCAGCTTCGTTTCTGCCGCCTCCGTGCCAGACGGGACCAACCGTGTGTATCACATTTTTCGCCTGCAGATTTCCTCCCGTGGTAATCACAGCCTGCCCTGCTGGCAATCTTCCTCGCACAGAAACAATTTGTTTGCATTCTTCCAGTATAGCTGGGCCTCCAGCTCTGTGTATCGCCCCATCCACTCCACCACCTCCCATTAGGCTGGAGTTAGCAGCGTTAACTATAGCATCTGTAGTTTGTCTGGTGATGTCTCCCTGAATCGTGGCTATTTTTACCTGATTAATAGTTGCTTCCATATTTAGACTTGGCTCCCCGAGTAGGATTCGAACCTACAACCTTACGGTTAACAGCCGTCTGCTCTACCATTGAGCTATCGGGGAATCCATGTTAACAAGCTGCCGAGCCTGGATTCGAACCAGGGCTAGAGGATCCAAAGTCCCCCGTGCTACCACTACACAACTCGGCATCAGCTCTCTTTGTGCCGAAGGTCGGAGTCGAACCGACACGAGAGTTGCCTCCCAACAGTTTTTGAGACTGCCGCGTCTACCATTCCGCCACTTCGGCATGTCTGCTCCCTTCAAGTGGAGCGGAAGACGAGATTCGAACTCGCGACCTCTTCCTTGGCAAGGAAGCATTCTACCGCTGAACTACTTCCGCATCCTCAGTGCACAAATTATTTATGTTGTTAAAGTGCCGAGGAGCAGAGTCGAACTGCTGACACGCGGATTTTCAGTCCGCTGCTCTACCACCTGAGCTACCTCGGCCCGCATGGATATTCTAGATTTTCCTTACCCTAGTGTCAAGCAGAATGGCTTTGCTGTACCCATGCTGTGAAAAGTGTGTCCTCGTGCTTAAACTACTGCTTGAATTTTCTGAAGGCGAGGGTGGCGTTTGCTCCACCAAAGCCAAACGAATTGGAAAGAGCCGTATTCACACCTGCTTTTCTGGCTAAATTGGGGACATAATCCAAGTCACATTCAGGATCCGGAGTATCATAATTTATGGTAGGCGGTATTATGCCATCTCTAATAGTTAAAGCAGTAAAAATGGCCTCTGTTGCACCCGCAGCCGCCAGAAGGTGGCCAGTCATAGACTTAGTAGAGTTTACAGGCACTTTGCCGCTGTGCTCGCCCAGGACAGCCTTTATAGCCTTGGTTTCGCTTAAATCATTAAGGATGGTAGACGTTCCATGTGCATTTATGTAATCAAGGTCGGTAGGTGACATACCGGCGTCGTGCAAGGCTAAATTCATACATTTTGCCTGGCTTTCCCAATCGGGAGCTGTTATATGGAAACCATCGATGTTGGAGCCGTAGCCTGCGATTTCGGCATAAATGTTAGCTTTCCTCCTTATGGCAGATTCCATTTCCTCCAGAATTACAATGCCAGCACCCTCTCCAAGTACAAAGCCATCTCTATCCTTATCGAATGGGCGTGAAGCTTTTTCTGGTGCGTCATTCCTTCGGGATATAGCTCCTATTCTGCCGAGCCCGGCTATGCCTGTGGGGAGAATATATGCTTCGCTTCCTCCAGCAATCATAGCATCCGCTTCGCCATATTGAATGAGCCTGAAGGCGTCGCCAAGACAGTGGTTTCCAGTGGCGCAGGCGGTAACCACGCATTTACTTGGCCCCTTAGCACCGAAAAGCATGGACACTTCTCCTGCTGCCATGTTGGCTATAAATGCAGTGATGAAAAAGGGAGAGATAGCCCTGGGCCCTTTATCTCGAAGTGCAAAGAGGTTTTTTTCGTAAGTTGTCATGCCTCCAATACATGAGCCTATTACTATTCCTACCCTGCTGGCATTACTATCGTTGATATTCAACCCGGAGTTATCCAATGCCATTCGAGTAGCCGCCAGTGCGTAGTGAATAAATTGATCTGTTCTTCTTATCTTTTTATTGTCCAGAAAATTCTCAGGATGGAAATTCTTAATCTCAGCGGCAATTTGTGTTTTGAAGCCTGTGGGGTCGAATCTGGTAATCCTTGCTACCCCTGACTTACCCTGACATACTGCTTGCCACGACTCCTCAGCACTATTAGCTAGCGGAGTAACGGCGCCAATGCCCGTAATAACTACGCGTCTTTTGCTTATTCCTCTCATTGGTGGCTAAGCCTGCTTTCCCTTCCTGGCTTGCTCCTGAACCTGTTGATCCATGTCCTCAATTACAATATCGCTCAGCTTTCCCTTGCTGCGAGCATAATTCAATATTTCATCGGGGTTCATGGTATGGACATGCGCTTTCAGAAGCTTTTCATCGCCCACCACGAGAGGGCATTCCCCGGAGGCAACAACTCTCTCTCTTATCTCTTTTACAGGTAAAGACTCACCTTCGAGCAGAAATTGCACATCGAAACCATAGACTCTTTTCGCTTCTTTTCCTGCGGGTGGGGCAGTTGCCTGGGTTTTTCTTGTGGAGCGAGTATGGCTGGATTTCGTGCGGCAGATAGCACTCTCCATACCCTTAAAGAAGTAATATAAGCCCTTGGCTCCAGCATCTACTACACCCGCCTCTTTCAATACCGGGAGCAGTTCAGGTGTTTTCTTAACTGTGTTCCTTGCTCTCACGACAACCGCAGTTATGGCTCGCGCGAATCCTGTTTTCTTTTCCGCAATGCGTGATGCCTCCTCAGAAACTTCCTTGATAACAGTGAGGATAGTCCCCTCAACAGGTTTTTCCACAACTTTGTAGGCTTGTTCTGAGGCAATGTAGAGGGAGTGAGCAAAGTCAGCAAAGGAGAAAGTCTTCTTCCCTTCCAGTCCTTTGGCTAGCCCTCTCATTATTTGTGAAAGGATAACGCCGGAGTTTCCCCTGGCTCCCAGAATAGCCCCCCTGGCTGCCGAAGCAGCGACAATGTCTGCAGAAGAGGGGTCTGCTTTCTCTGCAGCTTCTATCGCTGATTTCATGGTGAGGAACATATTTATGCCGGTATCTCCGTCGGGAACAGGGAAAACGTTCAGTGTGTTTACTTCATCCACGTGTTGTTCAATATATGCTCCCGCTTCCTTGAATGCTTTCTTTAAGTCCTGCCCATTCAGTTCTACTTGCGTTGCAGTGGCCATAATCGCCTCCTATCTTACTCGTTATAGAAACCTATTCCCAGGGAATCAGGGCTCAGGTGAATCGCCAATACTGGAGAAGCTTCCCCTACCCAGAGCTCGGCACAGTTATATTGAGATGCTATCCACTTTTTGAATTCCTCAGCCTCTTCCCTGGCTGCAGCATGAACCACCGCAGCGTGAAGAGGTGTATCTTTCCTTGCTTTTTCCTGCATCAGCTCTTTGAGGCGATTACGTCCTTCCTCCTGCGTGGCGTATTTATCACCGGATGCCGTAAGTTTCCCTTCCTTGACGGTGATAATGTAACTCTCTTCTCTTGAGTCCACTTCCGACTCACTGATGCGGCCAAGGCGCAGGAAATAACCGATTGATCCCGGGTTCAGGAAGAGATTCGTTTTGGGGATAACCCTCTTCGCCGCCTCGGCCACTTCTTTCAGGCCTGCGCCGGCGTCGGCAGCTCGAGCAGCAGCCGTGGCTACCAGTCCCAGAGGTCCTGTAACGGACTGTGAATCGATCACCTCGATGGGAATGCCTTCAACCATATCCTGTGCCATCACAGCGGAGCGGTAGCCTGCTGAAGGCGTCTTCTCAGCCAGCGTGATGGCCACTATTCCATCAACTTTACCCCGCATCTCTTCGAATAAACTATAAAACTCTCCTTGAACTGAACCGCTGGTGCTGGGCAGAGTTTCAGATGTTTTCAATCGGGCATAAAATTCATCAGGGGTCATGTCCACCCAATCAGCATATTCCTTCTTATCCCACATCAGGTGTAGTGGAACCAGCCTGACATGAAACTCATCAGCCAGCTCCGGGGTAATACAAGAACTGCTATCTACAATTACGGCTATAGACATAATTCACCTCCTGGGCTAAAATTCGTTACCAACTATATCTTAACATGAATGTTCTTTGATTTGTATATCCTCCAAATTACAGTAATTTTATATTCGCTGACTCGTATGCGTGTGCTCCCGTAATTTGAATTTTCATTGCGATTTCCCCAGATCTGACTTCAATTCTCCCAGGAAATTCGCTTCCACCGCCAATTTTGTCTGGCGTATAGACTCGGCTACCTCAGGGGCTTTGGAGCGACCATGTCCAATCCATACCACTCCATTGACGCCGTAAATCATTGCTCCACCGCTTACATCAGCTATATGGGTTAGAGCGAATAAATCATTGCCAAGGGCATCGATTTCCTTCTGTGCAAGGTATTTCCCCAGTCGTGTTCTCAGCCATTCAATGGTAGAATTGCCCAGGCCCTCCCAGAATTTAAGCAGGATGTTACCGATAAATCCATCACAGACTATAACATTTGCCTTTCCCTGTAGGACATTATTGCCTTCCACGTTGCCAATAAAATTGAGACTACTTTGCTTGAGAAGCTGGTAAGTCTCCCTTACCAACTTATTTCCCTTTCCCTCCTCGCTGCCATTGCTGAGCAGAGCTATTGTGGGGTTATTGATATGCAACAACTTCCTGGCGACGACAGAGCCTATAATGGCAAAATTTACTAAGTCGCGTGGCTTGCAATCAGAGTTTGATCCTAAATCGAATACGACTGTGTTGGGTGCAAAGCCCCCGAGGAAGCTGCCCACGCTGGGACGCTTGATGCCTTCCAGTTTCCCCAGGATCTTAATAGCACTCACCATAACTGCGCCTGTATGTCCCATGCTTACAACAGCGTCAGCCTGGCCTTCTTTCACCAGGCGCATAGCTACCAGTACAGAGGCATCTGGCTTCTGGCGTAGTGCAGCTACAGGGGATTCACCATCACGTATAGCTTCGCTGGCATTTACCACACGAAAAGGAAGGTCAGAAACATCATATTGCTCCAGTTCCTTGCGGATAGCATCTTCAGAACCTACCAGTATAAGCTCGTTTCCGTCTTGCTCAACTGCCTGAATGGCTCCTTTGACTATTTCTTGGGGGGCGTAATCGCCCCCCATCACATCTATTGCTACTCTCACCGGTTCTCTGTTTATATCGGATGTCAAGTTTAGCCCCCTTTATTTATGCAAGCTGTCCACCGTGGAGATAGAAACAACACTTTCATCTTCAGCCAGCGCCATCAAATGCACACCTCTGCCATTTCTGCTCTGAACTGATATCTGCTCAATAGGGATACGTTCAACGGTGCCTGCACTCGACAACATTAGCAAATATCCGTGGTTCTTGTCCACGAGCTTGGCTGCTACGATCCTCCCTATTTTGGCACTAGCTCTGTGAGCTTTAATCCCCTTTCCTCCTCTCTGATGTACAGAGTAACTCTTAATTGGGGTCAATTTTCCGAATCCTTTTTCCGTTACTGTGAGCATGCATGCATTTTGAGATTCCTCCATTTCACTGGTAATGACATTCATGCCGACAACCCAATCATCATCAGTCAGGCGAATGCCGCGAACGCCACCACTGGTTCGCGATGCAGCTCTCAGGTCTTTGACTTTAAATCTAATAGCCTGCCCCCTTTGGCTTACGAGAATAACGTGGTCTGAGTCAGTGGCTATCATTGCCGACGTCAATTCATCACCACGCTTGAACCTCATGGAAATGAGCCCATTTTTCTTAATAGAGGAAAATTTATCCAGAGAAGTCTTTTTTATCTCACCAGCCTTAGTCTGCATCAATAAGAACATATTGCTTGTCCAACTTGATACAGCTAGCAATGCAGTTACCTCCTGTTCTAAATCGATGGGCAGCAAGTTAACTATCGACATGCCTTTAGTGGTACGAGATGAATCCTCAGGAATATCATAGCATTTCAGGCAGTAAATCTTGCCGAGCTTGGTGAAAAAAAGCATGTTATCATGTGTGTCGGCTACCAGGATACGCCTGGGCAAATCGCCCTCACGGATTACCATTCCCCTAACGCCTCTTCCACCACGGCGCTGTAGCTTGTAAGTGCTGACGGGCAATCTCTTAATAAAGCCCTGGTTGCTAATTTTAACTGTTACTTTCTGATGGGGGACAAGATCTTCCCTGCGGAATTCCCTGGCTTCCTCTCTGTTAATTAAAGTACGACGCTTATCGCCATACTTGGATTTCAGATAATCAACATCTTGTTTAACAAGGAATAATATCTTCTTGGGATTAGCTAATAGGTCCTCCAGGTAAGAAATATCCTTTACTACGCTAGTATATTCATCGGCTATCTTCTGTTGTTCCATATGGGCCAATCTGCGGAGAGGCATGTCAAGGATAGCCTGTGCCTGAATTTGCGACAGGCTAAACACCGACATCAAATTGGTGCGAGCGGCATCAACTGTTTCAGACTGCCGAATAGTTTTGATCACCTGCTCCAGGTTGTCCATGGCAATTCTGAAACCCTCAAGAATATGGGCTCTGTTTCTTGCCTTCTCGAGGTCAAATTGAGAACGCCTGGTAATGACCTCACGACGGAAATCAATGTAGCAAGTTAGGGCTGTCTTGAGATTAATCAGCTGTGGTTGTCCATTAACTAAAGCGACTATGTTTATGAAGAAGGCTGATTGCATGGGGGTATACTTATACAGGTTATTAAGTATCTGTCGAGATTGACCTCCTTTTTTGAGCTCGATAACCAGGTGCATGCCTTGTCTATCGGATTCATCGCGCACTTCAGCTATTCCTACAAGCTTCTTTGTTTTTATCAAACCAGCGATTCTTTCTACCAGAGCTGCTTTGTTTACCTGGTAAGGTAGCTCAGTAATAATTATCCGTTTTTTACCCCCTTTCGTGCTTACCTCGCTGGCTTTAGCTCGAATAACGACTTTCCCTCGCCCTGTAGCATAGGCACTTCTTATTCCTTCTTCTCCTAGAATTATGGCTGCTGTAGGAAAATCGGGGCCTTTAACAAAATCCATCAGCTCATCTGTGATGGCTTGCGGGTTATCGATTAAGTAGGAGATGGCATCGCATATCTCTCCCAGATTATGTGGAGGGATGTTGGTTGTCATGCCTACAGCTATACCTGAGGAACCATTAACCAGTAGACTGGGCAACCTGGCTGGTAGAATAGAGGGTTCTTCAAGGGAATCATCGAAATTGGGAACGAAGGTGACTGTATTTTTATCAATGTCGACGAGCATCTCTTCAGCGACTTTAGTAAGCCGAGCCTCCGTATATCTCATCGCTGCTGCTGGGTCGTTATCGACGCTACCAAAATTACCTTGCCCGTCAACTAAAACATATCTCAGTGAGAAATTTTGAGCCATGCGCACCATAGTGTCATAGATCGAAGCATCTCCGTGAGGGTGGTATTTACCCATAACTTCACCTACAATTCGGGCGCTCTTTTTATGAGAGGTGTTGTAGTGCAACCCCAATCCATCCATGGCATATAAAATACGTCGTTGCACTGGCTTCAAACCATCGCGTACGTCAGGTAGTGCTCGAGAGACAATGACGCTCATAGCGTAGTCCATATAGGAGTTTTTCATCTCCTTTTCGATGTCGATAGGCTTTACTATTCCAATTCCCATTGCTTTTTAATCTCCCTTTTATCGGTCTCTTGAAGTTTAGAAAAATCTTCCAGTGAAGTTTCGTCCTCGTCTGGAGTTAAGTTTTGCAACTTAACTATAGCACTTTTGCCCGTCTCAGCATCTTTCCCACCGTCTTGAATTGCCAGCGCCACGACTTCATCTTTCAATCGCCGTCCTGCTCTAATTTGCTTCTCTATCTGTCGATTGAACATCTCTTACCGCTCCAAATAAATAGCGCTTGCCACGTACCAGAGAGTGTTAGACGCTCTCTAATTCAAAGGCT
>Ga0272442_10000567_pt1 | contig 57848 bp, 51 predicted proteins | sample SSMForm2O_FD_200262 | JGI IMG/M metagenome (GOLD analysis project Ga0272442, IMG submission 200262) | Marine sediment archaeal communities from Little Sippewissett salt marsh, Falmouth, MA, United States - SSM-Form-2O | ecosystem: Environmental > Aquatic > Marine > Wetlands > Sediment ...
CGACCCGGCGATGATGCCCGGCTTCGAGAGCGGAAGGGTGACCTTGGTGAAGGCCTTCCACGCACTCGCGTAGAGGTCCCGCGCCGCCTCGACGAGGTTCCAGTCGAGGTGCTCGATGGCGGCGTAGAGAGGGAGGACCATGAACGGCAGATAGCCGTACAGGAGCCCGATGAAGACCGCTGGTTCGGTGAACAGCATCTTGCCCCAGAGTCCGGTTGCCTCGCCGATCTCGGTGACGAGGCCGTTCGAGTCGAGGAGCGTCCGCCACGCATAGGTGCGGACGAGGAAGTTCGACCAGAACGGGATGAGAACGAGTACGAGGAGGAAGTTGCGGGTTATTGCCCGCTTGCGTGTGGCGATCCAGTAGGCGAACGGGTAGCCGATGAGGAGGCAGAACACCGTGTTGAGGAATGCGAGCCAGAGGCTGCGCGCGGCGACCGTCCGCACGAGGGGTTCGCCGAGCTTGATCCACCATTCGAGTGTCCACTCTCCGAGAATTGGCTTCCCGGTTCTGCTCCGCTCGGTGAACGAGAACACCACGATGATGATGAGTGGGAGGACGAAGAAGAAGACGAGATACGCATACGTGGGAAGGGCGGTGAAGAAGCCCCGCCAGCCCTCTGCCCGTTCTGCCTTCTTCTCGAGATCGGGAGTCGCAGCCTCCGGCGGGGGGTCTTCGAGCATCGTCATGACGTGAGCGCTTCCGCAGCCTCCCGATGAAAGCTCACCGTGACCTCTTCTCCCGCCTTCCAACGGCGGAGCGACGGGATGTTCTCCAAGCGTGCGTCGATCACTTCGCCGCCCGGGATCTCGATCTCGTAGTAGATCGACTCTCCGAAGTAGAGCTGGCGGACGATCTTGGCAGGAAGCTGATTCCGCTCCGGAGGAATGTCCGGAGCGTTCGGAGTGTGGATCTGAACCTTCTCGGGTCGGAGGGTGAGTGTCACGTCGGTCCCGGCCGACGCGTTGCATCGGGCATAGACGAGCTCGCCTGTTCCGATCCGGATTCGTCCATCGTCCGTGACGGTGCCGTCGATGAAGTTCGTCTCGCCGATGAACTCGGCGACGAACCGACTGACCGGGTGTTCGTAGATCTCTTCGGGCGTTCCGACCTGGAGAAGCTTGCCGAAATCCATCACGCCGATCCGATCGGACATCGTAAGGGCCTCTTCTTGGTCGTGGGTCACGTAGATGAAGGTGATGCCGACCTCGGACTGGATGTCCTTGAGTTCGATCTGCATGGCTTGACGCAGCTTGAGGTCAAGTGCGCCGAGTGGCTCGTCGAGCAGGAGGACCTTCGGTCTGTTCACGAGGGCCCGGGCGAGCGCCACGCGCTGCTGCTGGCCGCCCGAGAGTTGGTTCGGCTTGCGCTGTTCCATACCCTCGAGGTGGACGGCCTTGATCGCCTGAGCAACCTGAGTGGCGATCTCATCCTTGGGCACGTTGCGCATCTGTGGACCGAACGCCACGTTCTTTTCGACCGTCATGTGAGGGAACAGCGCATAGGACTGGAACACGGTGTTGATCGGCCGCTTGTTCGGCGGACGGAGTGCCATTTCCTCGCCGAACACCTGGATGCTGCCCTCGGTCGGGAATTCGAGGCCCGCGACCATCCGGAGCATGGTGGTCTTTCCGCATCCGGAGGGGCCGAGCAGCGAGAAGAACTCGCCGTCGGCGATGTCGAGCGTGACGTTGTCAACGGCAGTCACGTCGGTACCAAAACGCTTTGTGACTGCCCGGATGCTGACTGCCGCGGTCATCTCGCCTTCCCTATGTCGATCACCATCGTCTGGAGGTCGGTGAAGTCGTCGATGGTTCCCCTGCCCCAACCGGATGCCGTGCCCGCCGCGCCTCCGAACGGCTGGAACGTCTCCCAGAAGTCTGTTGAGTCGTTGATGACCACTGTGCCGGATCGGATGCGGTCGGTGTACCAGAAGGCTTTGTCGATCGACGAGGTGAAGACGGCTGCTTGAAGGCCGAGGTCGCCGCGAGCCGTGATGGCGATCGCCTCTTCGTCATCTCGAGCGCCTACCACCGGCAGGACCGGGCCGAACGTTTCGTCACGTGACACCAGGGCATCTTCCGGTACGGCGTCGATCATTGTGAATTCGTAGTACAGATTGGTGGGGAATCCAGCTGCCCGCCTACCGCCGGTCAGGACCTTTGCGCCTCGTTCGCGAGCGTCGGCGACGTGGAGGTCCATCTTGTGGGCCGTCGGCTCGTTGTTGAGTGGACCCATCGTTGTCTGCTCGTCGAACGGATCGCCCAGGATGATCTGCGATGCGTGACCGAGCGCTCGTTCCACGAACTCGTCGTGCACGGACTCGAGGACGATCACCTTCTCGGTTGCGCAGCAGACCTGGCCAGCGTTGTACCGGGCGCCGAAGACGGCAAGCTCAGCTGCGTCCTCGAGGTTCGCGTCCTCGGTGACGATGGTGGGGCCGTTGCCGGACATCTCCATGACCGACCGTTTGATCCCCATCTGCGAGAGGATTCGCTTCCCGGTGGCCGATGACCCGGTGAAGCCGATGGCGTCGATGCCGGGGTGGGTCACCAAGGCTTCTCCGATCTCGCCACCCCCCGGGATAATCGAGACCAGACCTTTCGGCACGCCCGCTGCATCGAAGGCCTCTGCGAGTTTGAGCAGACCCCACGAGGTGAATTCCGGGGGTTTCGCGATGACCGCGTTACCCGCGGCGAGCCCGGGTCCGATGTACTCGAGGGGGATTGTGACCGGGAAGTTCCACGGCGTGATTGCTGCCCATACGCCGATCGGGCGATGGAAGGTGAACATGCGCTTGTTGCGGTCGGAGGTCGGGATGACACTGCCCGTGAGGCGCTTCACGTCTTCGGCTGCGTTCAGGAAGTACTGGTTCGCCTCGGCAATATCGGCGAGTGACTCTTCGTGATACGGCTTGCCCTGTTCGAGCGTCTGAATACGAGCGATCTCGTCGATGTTCTCTGCCACCGCTTCGGCGATGCGATAGAGGAGGGCCGCTCGCTCGATTGCCGTCCAGTGCCGGAAGTCGTCCTGGGCTGTTCGGGCCGCTTGAACCGCTCGGTCGATGTCCCCACGAGACGCGAGTGGCACGGTGGCGATGTGCTCGCCTGAGCCGGGGCTGGTGATCTCGCGATACTCATCCCCGGTCCCTGGGCCCCATTCACCCGCGAGGTAGATATCAAGATCCCGGGCCAAGCCGGTCTCCTTCATTGTGTGGCGACGTTGTTCCGCAATGTAGTCGATTGACGAGGCGCCTGACGGTGCCACGGGCGTTCCCGCTTGGCTTCGCTCCGTGGTTCGAGGATCGGTCCCAGCCGGTATGATCGGCGTTGATGCTGGCCGCGTGGCACCGTGCCGCGGGTCCCCCAGGAAGGGTGAGCGAGATGAGTCTTCAGGGTCCGAAGACAGCTGAGTGGTTTGGGCGCGCCAACAAGGCGCTGGTCAACGGAGTGTCGAGCGGGTTCCGCTACTGGGGTGACGAAGACACCCTCGTCATCGATCGGGGCGAAGGTGCCTACGCCTTCGACATGGACGGGAAACGGTATATCGACTACCAGCTCGGCTTCGGACCCATCATCCTTGGACACGGCCATCAGCCTGTGGTCGACGCCGTGTCCGAAGCAGCCTCGCGCGGAACCGTCTTCGCCATGACGACGGCGGTTGAGGTCCAGGCTGCCGAAGCGATGCGAGACGCTATCCCCTGGATCGACGCACTCCGTTTCACCAACACCGGAACCGAAGCAACGATGCATGCGATCCGGCTCGCCAGGGCCGTCACCGGCCGGGATCTGATCGTGAAGTTCGAAGGCGCCTATCACGGTGCCCACGACTACGTCGGGTACTCAACGGCCGGTGCGCCGGTCGGTAACCTCGGGAGCAGACGTTCGCCCGTGCCGTTTGAGGTTTCTTCCGGCGTTCCGCCGACCATTCGTGACTACATCCGTATCGCACCCTTCAACGACCTCGACTTCATGGAGCGGTTGTTCCAGAACGACGGACATCGGATTGCCGCGATCCTCGCTGAGCCTGTCCTGGGCAACGTGTTCGGCCTCATGCCGGTCGACGGATATCTCGACGGCCTCCGGGCCATCACAGAAGAGTGGGGTTCGATGCTCATCTTCGACGAGGTGAAGACGGGGTTCCGGATGGGCCTCGGAGGGGCAGCCGAATACTTCGGCATCGTCCCCGACATCGGCACCTACGCGAAGTCGATGGGCAACGGCTACCCGATCGCCGCTATCGGTGGGCGCCAGGAAGTCATGTCGGCATGGGCTGAGGGTGGTGTCATGCAGGCAGGCACCTATTCGGGCAACTCGATCGGTGCGGCGGCAACGGTGGCCACGATCGCTGAGCTCTCCACGGGTGCGCCCTATGCCCAGATCGACAAGGTCGGCAACGCACTCATGGCGGGGCTTGCCAAGATCTGTGCCGACCACTCCGAGCCTGCGTCGATCATCGGCGTTCCGTCGATGTTCTCGGTGTTCTTCAACGACGGGGAGCTGAAGGAGTACCGCGACACCGCCAGTCATGACGAGGACCTGTATGAGGCCGTCGTGCTTGGAATGATCAATCGTGGGGTGATGCCCTGTGATGACGCCAAGGAGCCCTGGTTCATCTCATCGGCACACACCGGCGAAGACGTGGCCGAGACCCTGACCGCTTTTGAGGATTCGTTGGTCGAAGCGCGGAAGTGAGCTTGGCTGCGCTGGGCGTAGTCCGTAGTCCGTAGCCCGGGCGGACCTCATCTGCATGTTTCCGTCTCCCAGGCCGCCCCCTCTGCGACCCCGTTGTGCTCAGCGCCCGGCACTCTGCATGACGGTCGGTCGGAAGAGGAGCCAGGCCAGGGGGAGGCCACCGAACATGGCGATCGCTCCCATGACCATGGCGGTGTCGAGACCAAAACGGTCGGCGAACACGCCGTAGGCGACGGCGGCGATAGAGCGGATCACCATTGACATCGAAAGGTAAAGGCCGTTGGCAAGCGCCCGGCTCCTCGGAGCCTGCTCCTGTGCAAGGGCCATGAACACCGGGGGAACGGCGAGCAGAGAGAACCCGATCAGAGGGAGTGCAGCAACGCGCACCCATCCGTCGGCGGCAAGAAAGAGAAGGAGCGCAACGGGGGCCGTGACCTGACCAAAGATGAGCACGGCCTTGCGCCCTACATGGTCGCTGATCCAGCCACCGGCGAAGGCCCCTGCAACCCCGGCGGCTTCGACGATCGACAGAGCTGCCCCTGCCAGCCAGATGCTCGATCCGCTTTCGGTGAGATAGAGCGGTAGGAAGACGGTTGCTGCCAGCATCATCATGCTGCGCATGACGGTGAGGCCTCCGATCACCAGCATGAAGCTGCGCATCCCCCGCAACGCCTTCCTCCACGGCACCTGCTCGCCGTGGTCGCGTGTCTGGAGTGGCACGTCTCGTAGGCGGACGTAGAGGAGCATGGAAGTTGCAATGCCGGCAATGGACAGGAACGCGATCTGTTTTAGAGACATCACGGCGAGTGCGCTGACGATGATGAGCGGTCCCAGGGTGCGGCCGATCTCGCCCCCGACCATCCAGAAGCCCATGCCCCGACCGAGCCGGTTTCCTGAGAGGTATCCCACGGCGACCGGCGCGGTGGCGTGGAACGCAGCGACGCTCAAGCCTGCGACGAGCAGGATCAGGGCAAGCGCTGCATAGGTGGGTGCCCATCCCAGGAAGCTCATCGCGGTTGCCGTGACACCGGGTCCGAGCACAACGATCCATCGGATGGTTGTGCGGTCGGCGAGATGACCGATCACCGGCTGGAGGAGCGAGGGAAGCTGGAGGAATGCCGCAAGAAGACCGGCGGCTGCGTTCGTAAGAGCGAACTTCTCGACGAAGCTCGGCAAGAGCGGTGCGAGGAAGGCGGTGAAGGTGTCGTGGACGGCGTGGCCACCTGCGATCGACGCAACCCGACCGGTCTGGAACCGGCCGTCCTCATCGTTGGCCATGTCAGTGGTCGGTAGACCCTCGGTCATATACTGTCGGCGGTCGTCATGCCCCCATGATCACACAGTGAGGTTGTGCGCCAACCGTTGACCGGTCCGGCGCAGCGTTTGAGTCGGAACATGGGTCTCGCCTGACGCTGCCGCCGTTTCATGCATTCTCGGAAAAGCGAATAGTCTGCGATAAGGATCCGCGTGTGCCTTCGAGGAGGAGCAAATTCATGGCGAAGCGCCTGAAGTACTTGGTAGCGGGGGAGTGGAAGGACACCGAAAGCGGCGTCTACTACGACATTACCAACAGCAGCACCGGCGAGGTCATGGCCGAGGCCCCTCGTTGCACAGCCGACGAAGTCGACGCTGCCGTCGAGGCGGCGGCTGCAGCTTTCCCCGCGTGGCGTGATACCCCAATCACCAAACGAGTGCAGGTGATGTTCAATCTCAAGGGCATCCTGGAAGAGAACCTCCACGACCTGGCCATGCTCCTCGCCACTGAGATGGGCAAGACGTATTCGGAGGCTCGAGGCGACGTGCTGAAGGCGATTGAGGTCGTTGAACTCGCATGCGCCACCCCCGTGACGATGATGGGCGACTCCCTGATGAATGTGGCGGACGGCTACGACACGGTCACCTACCGTGAGCCGCTGGGTGTATTCGCGGGGATCGTGCCCTGGAACTTCCCCGCGATGATCCCCATGGGCTGGATGATGCCGCTCGCCGTCACGACGGGCAACACCTTCGTGCTGAAGGCGGCGTCGTTTGTTCCGCAGACCGCAATGAGAATGGCCGAGCTGCTGGAAGAGGCGGGGCTACCTCCAGGGGTCTTCAACCTCGTGACCTGCTCCCGGCATGAGGCCGAACGCCTCCTCACCCATCCCAAGGTTCGGGGCGTGAGCTTCGTCGGATCCACCGCTGTTGGGCTCCATATCTACTCGACGGCCACATCGCACGGCAAACGAGTCCAGGCGCTCACGGAAGCAAAGAACCACGCCCTCGTTATGGCCGACGCACCAATCCGGGCAACGGCACAGCGCATCATCAACTCGGCGTTCGGTTGCGCGGGTGAGCGCTGCATGGCGTTGCCGGCCATCGCCGTCGAGGCATCGATTGCCGATGAACTCGTGTCGGCGATCACCGAACTCGCCAAGGAACGAAAGATTGGTCCAGCCTATGACGAGACCACGGAGATGGGTCCGCTCGTGAACGCCGAACACTTCGCCTTCGTCAAGGAGTGGATCGAGAAGTCGGTGGAAGAAGGCGCCGTTCCCGTCCTAGACGGGCGATCATTGGAGGTTGAGGGCCATGAGGGCGGATTCTTCATGGGACCCACCGTGTTCGACCACGTGACACCCGAAATGTCGTGTGGCAACCAGGAGGTCTTTGGACCCGTTCTGTACGTCAAGCGAGTGGCCAACTTCGACGAAGGTGTGGAACTCATCAACGACAGTGAATTCGCCAACGGTGCATCGATCTTCACCCAAAGCGGCTACTACGCCCGTGAGTTCGCTCGGCGCATCGACGCCGGAATGGTCGGCGTCAACGTCGGGATCCCCGTGCCGATCTCGGTCTTTCCATTCAGCGGCCACAAGAAGAGTTTCTTCGGTGACCTGCATGTCATGGGCCGCGACGGAGTCGCGTTCTACACCGAGACCAAGGCCGTCACGAGTTTCTGGTTCGACAAGGAAGCGATGAAGGGCGACAAGGTCGGCACCTGGGAGGGAACGATCTCGCGGAGCTGAGACCCGAGAATTGAGACCCGCGACTGGCCTCATCTTCGCGGTCCAAGCTCCCAGGCCGCCCCCTCTGCGCCCGGACTCCCGTCCGGCCGCGTCTCCCCCACTGCGTGGTGGAGACGAAGACCCGGGCCGCCCCCTCCCGCTCAAGTACTGACTACGGACTACTGACTACTGACCGAAGCGCTCGGCGGCTTTCTCCATGGCGTCGATCAGGGGGAGGGGTTGGCCGCTGAGGAAACGGATCAGCGCACCACCTCCCGTGCTGATGAAGCCGATGTCGTCCGGGTCGACGAAGCGTCGGGCGCTCGCAACCGTGTCGCCTCCGCCGATGACGGAGTACCCATCGGCTGCCGCAACGGCCTCCCACAAGGACCGGGTACCGTACTCGCCGGCCGTCGACTCGTAGACGCCGGCTGGGCCGTTGACGAACAGCGTTGCGGCGTCGGCGATGACGGCCTTGTAGGCGGCGACCGTCTCGCTTCCCACATCGATAAGGAGGTGATCGGTGGGAAGATCGGCAACGGCGATCTCCCGACGCTCGCCGCCCACGTCGAAGGCGAGGTCGATTGGCACCTCGATGCGGTCTCCGTAGACCGCGAGCAGTTCGGTGGCGCGAGGGATGAAGGCATCCAGAGAGCGGTCGTTGATGAACGCCGTGGTCGGCTCCCCGAGGTCGACGCCGCGTGCGATCAGCATCACGTTGGCGGTTATGCCCGTTGTGAGGATCGTGTCGGCGGTGCCGTCGGCCAGCACCTTGTCCATCATTGAGAATGCATCCGAGATCTTCAGTCCACCCAGCAGGAAGACACATGGACGGTTGGGATCAGACGACACCCCGGACAGGGCCGTGACCTCATCGATCAACAACCGGCCCCCCGCTGTTGGAAGCAACTCCTGGAACGCAACCATCGATGGTGCGTTGCGGTGGGCGGCGGCGAACGCGTCGTTCACGTAGACGTCGACCAGCGGCGCCAGGTTCCGGACCAAGTAGGTGTCGGCCATCTCGGCTGGCGTGAGTTTCACGGCGTCTTCGAACGTCGACACTTCTTCTGTCAGGAAGCGGAGGTTGTCGAGCAGAAGGATCTCGCCGTCGCTGAGAGCCTGGATGGCCACCCGCGCAGCAGGTCCGGCCACGTCATCGATGAAGCCAACCTCACGGTTGAGCTTCTCCGACAGGATCCCTGCGTGCTCGCGCAGTGACACGAGGTTGTGATAGTCGAGTGTGTCGCCCTGGTGGGCGATGATCACGACTTGTGCCCCAGCGTCCGCCAGGTCTGCGATTGTCGGCAGGCTCATGTTGAGCCGGTTGTCGTCGTTGATCTTTCCCGTAGTCCGGTCGATCGGGGAATTGATATCGACGCGCAGGAGAACAGTCCGCCCTTGCACATCGAGATCCTCCAGGGTTGAAATCGCCACCCTGACGCCTCCTTGGTGGTTTGCTCGCTGCGGATCGCTACATGCCGAGGTACTGATTCGTGAGAGCGACCCCTTCGAGTCGGTCGGTCTGCATTTCGAGCGCGGCTCGGATTCCATCGATTGTCTCGGGGATGACGACGGACTCCTGCGGGATGTTGATCGCGAACATGATGTCTTTGCCGGACATGCCGACCGTCTCCTCGAACAGGCCCACCTCGTACATGTCGCCACGAGGATGGCCGAGGAAGCGGGCGTAGTTGAACAAGGACGTGTTCGTGTCGAAACCATCCGCGATGCGAACCACCCGGATCCTCGGGTGGGCTCGGAAGGCTTCGATGACCTCTTCCTTGGTCACGTCACGCTTCGGTGTGGCCACGATGGTGATGATGTGTCCGTGCGTTACGGGCGTGTGGACGAGAATGCCGGTCGCATCGATGTGGGGCATGATGCTCATCAGGTCGACCGCCTGATGATTCGGGATGGGTTCGATCTGGAGCGTGTCGACAAGACCGCGATGTGTGTCGCCCGGATCGGCGACGCGGCGGATGATCGTTATCGCTACTTTCTCGATACCCACTGCCCGATCGAGGGCGTCGATGGTGCGGATCAGGCCGGTGGTGTTGCACGAGGTGAGCTTGAGATAGTCGCTCCCAACGCCGTTCTCGTAGTTCGCGTATCCGTGGAAGAACACGTCGGCAACGGCGTCTGCTTCGCCGCCCTGGAAGATGGCCTTGACGCCAGCCGCTTGGTACTTCTCCTTGTTCTTCGCTCCAATGCCGCCCGGCGCCGAGTCGAGCATGATGTCGACCTGAGCGATGAGGTCATCGAAATCCCCAGCTACCGGGATTCCCGCGTCCTCCAGAGTCTCCTTGGCTCCTGGAGCCGCCGCGTACATGGGATACGGCATCCCGCGTTCTGCGAGCGCTCGCACGGCGAGCGTGGGTGCTACATCGGCGACCCCGACGAGTTCCATGTCCTCTTGCCGAGCGACGCCGTCCGCAAGCCGCTGGCCAATCACTCCGAAACCGGCTACTCCGACTTTCACCTTGCTCATGGCTGAGCCTCGCTTTCCTCTAGGCGGGCGCGCGCATTGCGGCGACGACCGCGGATCCCATTTCCATTGTTGAACTCGAACCACCCATGTCCTTCGTCCGGGTCTCGCCCGCACTCAGGGTCGTTGCGATTGCGGCCTCGATGTGGTTTGCCGCCTCGGTCTCTCCAAGGTTGTCCAGCATCATGCGGACGGCTTCGATCGCTGCAATCGGATTAACCACGCTCTGCCCGGTGTACTTCGGCGCCGAGCCATGGATGGGCTCGAACATCGACGGGTAGTCGCCCTCGGGATTGACGTTCCCACCGGCGGCGAATCCCATTCCCCCCTGGAGCATCGCCCCGAGGTCGGTGATGATGTCACCGAACAGGTTCGATGCGACGACCACGTCGAAGTAGTCGGGGTTCTTGACGAACCACATCGTCAGGGCGTCGACGAGCGCCATGTCGGTCTCGATGTCCGGGTAATCCTGAGCGACGTAGTCGTAGGCCTCATCCCAAAACACCATGGAGTAGTTGAGTGCGTTCGACTTCGTGCAATTGGTGACCCGGCCGACGGGTGCCGAGGAGCCCAGCTTCTGCCGCTTCCGCGCGGCTTCGAAGCCGTAGCGAATGGTGCGCTCGCATCCCTTCCAGGTGAAGATGCCGGTCTGGAGAGCGAAGGCGTCGGGCGTGCCGCGCTTGAAGAATCCGCCGTTTCCGGAGTATTCGCCTTCGGTGTTCTCCCGGATCACCAGGATGTCCACCGTTTCAGGGGTCGCCGTGCTGATCGGCGAGGAGACACCCGGGTACAGCTTGATCGGGCGGAGGTTCACGTACTGGTCGAAGCCCTTGCGGATCGCCAGCAACATCTGGAGGGAGATGTGATCCTCGACCTTGTCGGCGTCGCCGATACACCCGAGGAAGATGGAATCAAACGCGGAGAGGGTCGTGAGGGCGTTCTCCGGCATCATCGACCCGGTCGCAAGGTAGCGATCGCACGACCAATCGAAGCTCTCGGTGGTGACCTCGAACCCGTAGATGTCGGCTGCGGCGTCGAGCACACGCACGGCCTCATCGGTGATCTCGACACCAACACCGTCACCGGGGATGAGCGCGATTTGGTAGGACTTCATGTGGCACCTCCGGGGGTTCCATCAGTGGGTTGATCTGATTTTATGGATTGATAGTTTCGGGTGTCTATTCGGGGCTTCCGGACGGCTTCATCGGTTGAGCAGCTTCCCGGGCCCTTGGCGTGCTCCGCCTCCGGGTCGCGCTTCAGAGTGTCCGTCCTTCGAGTTTGTCAAAAACCTCAGCCGTGTTTCGGAGGAATCGCTCCGTCGAGAAACAGGCCGCAAGGGCGCCATCGCTGAGGTCGCATTCCGGATCGGCTGCGAGTCGGTCGAGCAGATTCCCACCCTCATCCCAGGCGGCGAGTGCGTTGCGCTGAACGATCCGGTAGGCGTCGTCGCGCGTGTGGCCGTTCTCGGCGAGAGCGAGCAGGACCGCCTGCGAGTAGACCAGGCCGCGAGTTGCTGCAAGATTCTGAGCCATCCTGTCGGTGTTGACGACAAGGCCAGCAACGAGGCGTGTTGTCCGGACAAGCGCATAGTCGAGCAGACCGGTCGCGTCGGGCAGCGCAATCCGTTCAGCCGAGGAGTGGCTGATGTCACGTTCGTGCCACAGTGCGACGTTCTCCATGCCGACGGAGGCGTAGCCGCGGAGCAATCGGGCGATGCCGGTGATGTTCTCGGAGGCGATCGGATTTCGCTTGTGCGGCATCGCCGATGAGCCTTTCTGCCCCGAACCGAACGACTCGCGCACTTCCCCGACTTCACTTCGTTGCAGGTGGCGAACCTCGGTGGCGAACCGCTCGAGCGATGAACCGGTGAGCGCGATCGAATTGAGGAACTCCGCCTGGCGATCACGGTGAGTGATCTGGGATGACGCATCCTCGATACCGAGGCCGAGCTTGGCGCACACGTAGGCCTCGACAGCCGGCGGTGTATGAGCGTAGGTGCCGACGGCACCGGAGATCTTCCCGACTGCGACGCTGTCACGGGCGTGGGTCATGCGGCGGAAGTCGCGCTCCATCTCGAATGCCCAGCTTGCGAGCTTGAGACCGAACGACGTCGGCTCGGCCCAGATTCCGTGGGTCCGGCCGATGATCGGCGTGTCGCGATATTGGAGAGCTTTCGCCTGGATGACCTTGAACAATTCGGCGATTCGACTCAGCAGCAGGTCGGCGGCCTCTCTCAGCAACACGCCGTTGGCCGTATCGACAACATCGGATGAAGTGAGCCCAAAGTGGACCCACTCGCCCCCGACGTCGACCGATTCTGCCAGGAGATCGACGAATGCGGCGACATCGTGGTTGGTGACCGACTCCCGTTCCTTCCACGCGTCGATTGCCACTTCGGGTGCGGCTCGCAGGGCTGTGGCCGTCTCGATCGATCCAACTCCGAGGTCGGCCCACGCCTCAACGACGAGAGTCTCAACCTCCTTCCACACTGCGATCTTGTTGGCCTCGCTCCAGATCGCGGCCATCTCCGGGAGTGAGTAGCGCTCGATCATTTCCCGTAGTCCGTAGTCCGTAGTCCGTAGTCCGGGCGCTTCGCGCGGTAGTCCGTAGTCCGTAGTCCGTACTCCGTACCGGGTACGGATCGGATGCGAGTGATTCGCTGTTGCGTCTGAGCCTTGTTTGTGGGGGTCATCGCATCAGGGTGGCTTCTCGGCCGGGGCCGACGCCGACTGACGACACACGCACGCCACTCAATTCCTCAACCCGTTCGACGTATCGCTTCGCCGCGACCGGCAGATCGTCGTATGACGTGACCTTCGTGATGTCGGTGCTCCAGGCCTCGAGCTCTTCGTAGATCGGCGTGCAGTGGTAGAGGACGGTCTGCTGACGGGGGAACTCGTCGTAGCGCACGCCGTCGTGCTCGTAGGCCACGGCGACCTTGATCGGATCGAAGTGGGACAGGATGTCGAGTTTCGTGAGGGCAATTTCGGTGAGCCCATTCACCCGGGCCGAGTAGCGCAACGCCACCGCATCCAGCCAGCCGCACCGACGGCGCCGGCCGGTCACCACGCCGTATTCACCACCTATGTCGATCATTCGGTCGCCGGTCTCATCGAGGAGTTCTGTCGGGAACGGCCCGGTTCCGACCCTCGAGATATAGGCCTTGGCCACGCCGATGACATTGTCGATGTCACGCGGACCGACGCCTGATCCGGTGACAGCGCCGCCCGCCGTCGGATTGGATGAGGTCACGAACGGGTAGGTGCCGTGGTCGATGTCGAGCAAGGTGCCCTGAGCGCCTTCGAACAGAACGTTCTTGCCGGCGTGGATCGCCTCCCAGATGAGGAGTGACGTGTCGGTGATGTGCCCTTCGATCCGCTCGGCGTAGCCGAGATACTCCTCGTAGATCTCGTCGAGATCGAGGGGGAGTTGGTTGTAGACCTTCTGGAGTTGCTTGTTCTTGTCCTTCAGCACAACCTCGAGTTTCTTGCGGAAGATCTTCGGATCGAAGAGGTCTTGCATGCGGATGCCGAAACGGGAAAACTTGTCCATGTACGCTGGCCCGATTCCGCGCTTGGTCGTGCCGATGAGCTCCTCGCCGAGGTAGCGCTCGAGGACGGCGTCCATCTTGCGGTGGTAGGGCATGATGACATGCGCGTTCCCCGAGACTCGGACGCGCGATGGGTCGATGCCTCGTTCGACGAGCTCATCCATTTCTCTGAGGAGGACCGCCGGATCGACGACAGTGCCGTTGCCGATTACCGGCGTGACCTGTGGATACAGCACGCCTGATGGGATGAGGCTCAGAGCGAAGCGTTCGCCTTCGACCACGATCGTATGGCCAGCGTTGTTGCCACCTTGGTACCGAACCACCATGTCGGCGTCGCGAGAGTACCGATCGGTGATCTTCCCCTTCCCTTCGTCGCCCCATTGGGAGCCAAGGATCACCGTCGCGGTCATGTGGTCTCCTTCACTGGCAAGAGCTGATTCTACCGGCCCTCGCCGACCGTCTCGCGGCCGGGTCCGAAATGGCGTGGCGGGTAGTTGTGGGCCCCGGTAACCTGGCCCGGCCGTTAGGGTCTCGCCGACGATCCACGAGGAAGCCCATGGACGAGAGCATCGCGATCCGCAAAGCCACCATCGACCCTGTCGGGACCCCGGTTGTGCTGGCTGTTTCCGAGTCTCCACCGATCCGGACCGAGGCGATGCACTTCCACACCGGCGCCTCTGAGGAGTTCTGGGACTTCACCGAGATCGTGCGCGACGTGGCAAAACGTTCGTCGGTGGGGCACGGCCAGATCACCATCTACACGCCGCACACCACGACGTCGATCGTGATCAACGAATCCGAGACAGGGTTCCTCAACGACTTCCGCAAAGCGATCGACCGCACGATCCCCGTCGATGCCTACTACGAGCACGACGATCACAGTGTGCGCACCGAGAACATGCAGGAAGACGAGTTCATCAACGGACACGCACATGTGCGACAACTCCTTGTCGGCCAGCCATCGGTGACCATCCCGATCGTTGACGGCGAAGTCCTGCTCGGACAGTGGCAACGTGTCCTCTACGCCGAACTCGACCAGCCGAGAGAGCGACGGATCTTCTTCCACGCGCAGGGCGTGTGAGCGAGCCGGGGGCGGGCTACTACAGCGGGCGGTTCACGAGACGAGTACTCCGTAGTCCGTGAAACGGCATCCGACCTCATTCTCGCGATTCGGTCTCCCAGGACGCCCCCTCTGCGCCCGAGCATCAGCTCGGCCGCGTCTCCCCCACTGCGTGGTGGAGACCAAAGACCGGTTTTCGCCTCTCCCACGGAGTGGGGGAGGCGCGAGCATCCGGCCGACAGGCCGGAGCGCAGCGGAGGGGGCGCTGGGAGGTCGTGCCATCGAGATGAGGCCTGTCGCGTACGGACTACGGACTACGGACTACTGAGTACTGTCCGCAGGACTCGCGGTATCGTCCTGGCACGATGCCAGAGCAACCCGCCTCCACTCGAGTTTTCAACTTCAGTTCCGGGCCGAGCACGTTGCCGCTTGCGGTGCTCGAGGAGGTCCAGACCGAGATCGTCGACTACGGCGGCACCGGGATGTCGATGATCGAGATGAGTCACCGATCTCCTCCATACGAGTTGGTGCACCGAGGTGCGATCGCTCTCCTCCGAGACCTCCTCGCCGTGCCGGATGATTTCGAAGTGCTGTTCATCCAGGGCGGGGCGACGATGCAGTTCGGCATGCTTCCCCTGAACCTCCTGACCGGCTCGTCGGCCGGTGCTTATGTCGATACCGGTGCCTGGGCGACGAAGGCGTTCGAAGACGCGGGCTACCACGGCGACGTCTATGAGGCGTGGAGCGGTCGAGACATCGGTTACACACGGATGCCCCAAGCAGCCGAGCTCTCACTTCGGAGAGACACTCGATACGTTCACCTCACCAGCAACGAGACGATCGGTGGTATTCAGTACAAGGAATGGCCGGACGTAGCGGAGTCGCTCGTTGCCGACATGTCATCGGATCTGTTGAGCCGCCGCGTTCCGTGGGAACGGTTCGATGTGGTGTACGGAGGGGTTCAGAAGAACGTTGCCCCCGCCGGGTTGGCGTTGGTGTTCATTCGGCGAAGTGCCCTCCAACACACACAACGGGATCTGGCGTCCTACTTCCGCTACGACGTGCATGCCTCCAAGGATTCGATGTACAACACCCCGCCGGTGTTCCCGATCTACGTGATGGAAAAGGTGCTGCGCTGGATCCAAGACCGCGGTGGCCTGCCGGCGATGGAGGCAGCCGCCGATGCCCGCGCCGGCCTGCTGTATCAGACGATCGACGAGAGCGAGGGCTTCTACACCAATCCGGTCGAGGGAGCGAGCCGATCGAATATGAACGTTGTGTTCAGACTGTCGGACCACGACTTGGAACCTCAGTTCGTTGCGATTGCATCCGAGCGCGGCATGGTTGGGCTCAAGGGGCACCGCAGCGTGGGTGGATGTCGCGCATCGATCTACAACGCCATGCCGATGGCCGGGGTTGAGGCCTTGTGCGAGTTCATGGCCGATTTCCAGGAATCAGTGGGCTAGAACTGCACCTTGGTGATGCGCTCAATCGGGTCGGTTGCCGCCAACGCCGCCATCGCGTGCTCGGGTACGTCGGAGTCGACGCTGATGAACGACAGTGCGCGGCCGCCGGGTGCTGATCGGCCGGTCTTCCACGTCGCGATGTTGATGCCGAGCTCGCCGAGCGTCGTGCCGACCTTCCCGATGAATCCGGGTTGGTCGTGGCTCACGGTGACCAGAATCGTTCCCTCGGGGATCACGTCGACGCGATAGCCATCGACCTCGACGATGCGAGGCTCGTCATGACTGAAGAGTGTGGCGGCCACTGTGTGATGGCCCCCCGACCACTCGACGCGGCACGAGATGATGTTGGGATAGTCCAACGTTCGGAGGCCGGACATTCGAGACACGGCGATGCCGCGCTCAGTCGCAACGTACTCCGCGTTGACGTAGTTGACCGGTTCGGTGACGATCCGCTCCAGCAGCCCCTTGAGTATCGCGATTGTGATCGGTGTGAGGTGTTCGTCGATGTCGTCGCCTTCCACGGCTACCTCGACCTTGGTGACGGCGCCCTCGGCGAGCTGCGTCTGGAGGCTGCCGAGCCGCTCGGCCATCGCGAGGAATGGCCGCAGATCCTCGAGGAGTTGTCCATCGACGATCGGCATGTTCACGGCGTTGCGATAGTCGGTGCCCTCGAGTGCGTCGATGACCTGGCTCACGATCTGAATTCCGACACTCCGCTGCGCTTCATCGGTGCTGGCGGCCAGGTGCGGGGTCACTACCACGTTGTCCATGTCGAGGAGCGGATTGGCGGGATCGGGGGGCTCTTCAGCGAGGACATCGAGGGCGGCTCCCGCCACTCGGCCGTCTTTCAGGGCTTCGATGAGGGCTCCCTCGTCGATGAGCCCTCCACGTGCCGCGTTGATGATGCGAACGCCGGGTTTGGTTCTGGCGAGCGCTTCCGGTCCGATGAGACCCTGCGTGTCCGGGGTCAAGGCGGCATGGAGGGTGATGAAGTCGGATCGCTCGAAGAGCTCCTCCAACGAAACCTGGTCAACTTTCAGGAGATCGGCGCGTTCCCCGCTGAGGTAGGGGTCGTAGCAGATCACATCCATGCCGAACGCCTTGCACCGGCGTGCGACCCGCTGACCTACACGACCGAGGCCGATGATCCCGATCGTCTTCGACCGGACCTCGATGCCTTTGAACTGCTTCCGTTTCCACTGACCGTTTCGCAGGCTCGCCGCTGCCTGAGGGACATTGCGGCACAATGCCAGCAGTAGCGCCATCGTGTGCTCGGCCGTTGCAACCGTGTTCGCACCGGGTGTGTTCATGACGATGACCCCGCGCTCACTGGCGGCCTGCAGATCGACGTTGTCGATCCCGGCACCGGCTCGCCCAACGACCCTGAGGCGGTCCCCGGCCGCGATGACCTGGTCCGTCACCCGAGCGCTGCTGCGGATGATGAGACCGTCGTAGGTCGGGATTCGTTCAGCCAGTTGATCTGGGTTGAGCCCCTTCTCGACGTCGAATGTGAAGTCGGGATGGGCATCGAGAAGATCGACGGCTTCGCTGGACAGGTCGTCGGTCACAAGTACGCGGTATGTCATGGTGTGGTATCCCTCTGGATGGTCACTTCACCGGCCTGGATTCTGGTGCGGCTCGCGGAGACGAGGTCTCCGTATGGAGTGGTCGCCAGGGTGGCCTCCTCGCTGGCACTGAGCGCCAGGCCAAGCACGGGAGCAAGCGACTCGCCCGTGATGAGAACATCGGCATGTGAAGTCACGTACTCGCGCTCCACCACCCCGGTGAAGGCGGCGAAGAGGTCCACTTCAGGCGCAGCCACGAGGTCGCTGACGCCGTCGCCGATCAGCATGGAACGTTCGTTCCGGTTCCGGAGTAGCTCGCGGATCACCATCGGCTTGCCTTCCGCTCGCGTGAGCGGGCTCGGTGTGATGCCCCTGTAGCGGAGACCACGGCCCCCGTCCTGCGACTCAACCTCCAGAGCCGCAGAGGGACTTTCGTACTCGACACCGACCGCCCGGACGTGATCTTCCGGTATGCCGAGCCAGGCGCCAAACGGCACAACCGCGTCTGCGAGACCACCCGAGACGATGAACACCTCCCGTCCCGCCGTATGCAGCGCTCCGACGAGACCTTGGGCGTCGGTCACCACGTTCTCACGGTATTGGTCCGCGAGTGCTGCGATTTCCCGACGCGTCGGCTGCAGCATGTCCAGGCGGCGTTCGTAGACTTCTTCGAGTCGCACGTCGCCGTTCATGGCCGCATCCGTCAGTGCCTTGATCTCCTCGTGCCGACCCCGAGCACGGGCGAGTTCATCGATCCCCTCGAGAGTCGTGAGGGTGCTGTCGCAATCGAAGATCACGAGGTCGTACCCTCGGAAGCGAGTCGGGAGTGCTGTGGTGTTCATGATCCGATCGTCGCTCAGCGGCCGGCCGCGGTCCGTTGGCGCCACTTCCAGAGCTCGGCGGCAATGATGATGGCGACCGCGGCAGATAGCGAGAGGACAAGATCCTTCGGCCCGAGCGCCACGGTCCCGAAGATCTCCTGCAGGAACGGCACGTAGATCAAGGCGAAGTGGGCGCCAACCCCGATGAGTACGGCAATCAGCATGGCACGGTTGGAGAAGAAGCCACGAGAGAACAAGGACCGTTTCTCGGCTCGGACCTCGAGCGCCAGCGCAAGCTGACCGAAGATCAGCGTTGTGAACAGCATCGTCTGCCACGCGGGATCGTCGAGATTCCACGCATACCAACCTACGAAGAGTGAGACGGCCGCCATCACGGCGCCGAAGCTCCCGATGTACTGAACCACGCCACCGCCGAAGATCGTCTCGCTCGCCGTCCGTGGTGGACGATCCATCACGTCGTCTTCCGCCGGTTCGACGCCGAGCGCCAGCGCGGGCAGGCCGTCGGTGACCAGGTTCATCCACAAGATCTGCAGGGGGAGGAGCGGGATCGGCATGCCGAGGAATGGGCCAACGATCATCACGGCGAGCTCAGAGGCATTACACGTCAGGAGGTACTTGATGAACTTGCGGATGTTGTCGTAGATGACACGACCTTCTTCGACCGCCGAGACGATCGTGGCGAAGTTGTCATCGAGCAGCACCATGTCGGCTGCCTCTTTCGACACATCGGTTCCGGTTATACCCATTGCGACCCCGATGTCGGCGCGCTTGAGCGCCGGTGCGTCGTTGACGCCATCTCCGGTCATCGCGGTGGGTGTGCCATCTTGACGATATGCCGAGATGAGACGGAGCTTGTGCTCGGGAGACACGCGGGCGAATACCGAGGTGTGCGCCACGGCGTCAACGAGCTGCGCATCGTCCATACGATCGAGATCGGCGCCCGTGAGGTAGCCCCCGCCCGGGTCGATCCCAACCTCCGTTGCGATATGGCGGGCGGTCAGCGGATGGTCCCCCGTGATCATGACGGTGCTGATTCCGGCTGCCTTTGCGACAGCGACGGCTTCCGAGACCTCAGGCCGCGGCGGGTCCATGAGACCGAAGAGGCCGATGAAGACAAGATCGGTCTCCGCCGTGTCTTCCGTCGGTTTCGTTGCCCAGCCCTTCCCTGCCACTGCGAGGACGCGTGTGCCGGTGGCAGCGATCTCCTCGGTTCTCTCGATGATCCGGCGTTCCCACTCGTCCGATATCGGCTCGATCGTGCCCGCAACCAAGACCGACGAGCTGGACTCGATGACGCGTTCGACTGCCCCTTTCATGAACGAAGCGGAAGTTGCTCCCGGCGGGAAGACCGTTGCGATGCCGTCCACCCAGGTTGGGAGCGAGTCCGGCACGGAATGGATCGTGGTCATTCGCTTCCGCGTCGAGTCGAACGGGACTTCGTTGATGCGAGGGAACAGGCCTTCCAGGTCGGGTTTTGGGATGTCGAGCTCTGCCGCTGCGAGCACGAGCGCCGTCTCGGTCGGATCACCCACGGAGCGATTGCCGTTGTCGGTGACCGTGAGGGTTGCGTCGTTGCACAATGCCCCGGCTGCGAGCGCCGCCTCCAGCCCCTGGGCGATCTCGTCTGCCCCGGTTTCGGTGGGGGTGAGCGGTCCGCTGCTTTCGCCCGTCAGGACGACCGCTTCGTTGGCGAGGTCCAGGACCGTTACCGTCATCCGGTTCTCGGTCAGGGTTCCTGTCTTGTCGGAACAGATCACCGAGACGGAGCCGAGCGTCTCGACGGCCGGGAGACGGCGGATGAGGGCCTTTCGACGCAACATGCGCTGGGCACCGAGGGAGAGGGCGATTGTGACGACTGCCGGCATCGCCTCAGGAATAGCGGCGACCGCGAGACTGACAGAGGTGAGCAGCATCGTCTCAACGCTCTCCCCCCGCACGATCCCGATTGCGAACAGCAACGCGACGATCGCGAGTGCGACGATGGCGAGCACCTTGGCGAGATGATCGAGGCGGCGCTGGAGCGGCGTGCGTTCCTCTTCAACCGATTGAAGGAGTCCCGCGATCCGGCCAAGCTCGGTCTGCATGCCGGTGTCGGTGACCACAACGATGCCGCGCCCCCGTGTGACGGTGGTGCCGCGGTAGACGGTGTTCCTTCGGTCCGCTACCGCGACGTCCTGTCGATACACCCGTTCGGCCTCCTTGCTCACCGGCACGGACTCGCCGGTGAGCGGCGCTTCTTCGATGTCGAGATTCACGGCTTCGATGAGTCGGCCGTCGGCCGGGATGATGTTTCCGGTCTCGAGGACGACGACGTCTCCTGGGACGATGTCGCGGGACGTGGTCACAATCGTTTGGCCGGATCGGACGAGGGTCACTTCTGGGATGGACATCCGCTTGAGGGCGGCCATTGCCTCTTCAGCCTTCTTCTCCTGGACGAAGCCCATCGCGGCGTTGAGCACGATGATGGCGAGGATGGCAATTGCCTCGATCCAGTCTTCCAGGAATGCCGAGATCACCGCAGCAACGACGAGGATGACGGTGAAGAGATCCCGGAACTGGGAGAGGAAGATCTGCGTCGACGATCGGCCGCCGCGATCCTCGAGTTCGTTGGTGCCGAACGTTGAGAGGCGCTCTTGTGCTTCCTGGTCTGAGAGCCCCTCACGAGATGAGCCGAGCCGCTCGAGCGCAGCGTCGGCATCGAGCCGATACCAGGCAGCGTCGGTCGTGGTGGGTTCCGCCGTCATGCCCAAACGATAGGACATCGCCCGAGCAGCAGGCTCGTCACGAGGACGTCGCTATGCCGAGTTCGCTCCACCGGTCGCCCTCAGCGAGGTCGATGATGGTCATCGCCATGGCCAGGGCGCCGTCGGTGATCGCCGCTTCCCCTGACGGCGTCAGCGTGTGAGCGGCGAAGTCCTTCTGGTGGTTGACCGCCGGTGCCGCCCCGATATCGAGCATCGGGTGGATGGTCGGGACCTCGTATGACACGTTGGCCATGTCGGTGGAGCCGCTCGCCGCTGGGTCATACTCGCTGATTCGGTGCATCGGGCGGCCGATGGCCGCGGAGTTGTCGGCGTACAGATCCGCCATAGCCGGATCGACGACCATGTCCGTATACGCATGGCCTTGTGGTTTCACTTCGAGGGAGCATCCGGTTGCGAGCGCGGCTCCTTCGAAGGCGGCGAGGACCTTCTCGTAGAGTTCGTCGAGGCGCTCCTTCGTGAAGGCCCGCACATACCACGACATCGAGGTGAAGGCCGGGATCACGTTCGGGACATCGCCGCCGTGGGTGACCACACCGTGGATCTTGTCCGTTGGGTAGATTGCCTGGCGGAGTGTCGAGATGTTGACGTACGCCTGCACGGCCGCATCGAGGGCGTTGATGCCGGCCTGCGGCTTGATCGATGCGTGAGATTCCTTCCCGTGGAACTCGACGTCGAACTGGGTAACCGCAAGCCAGTTCCTGTCGACCACATCGTCGTTGGCAGGGTGGATCATCATGGCCGCCGCGGCATTCTCGAACGCTCCGGCATTGATGAGGTCGACCTTTCCTCCGTAGGCCTCCTCGGCCGGAGTGCCAAGTACGGTGACGCGAATTCCAAGGTCTTCGACGAGCGGAGCAAGGGCGAGCCCCGCACCGATTGCGGCTGTTGCGATGACGTTGTGGCCGCATGCGTGTCCGACTTCGGGGAGCGCGTCAATCTCGCAACAGATGACCACTTCGGGTCCGGTTGAACCGACACGTGCAGCGAAGGCCGTTTCGAGACCGTAGGCGGGATACTCGACTTCGAAGCCATGACTCGCCAGATAGCTGGCGAGCTTGGCCGATGTCTCGTACTCCTCGAAAGCGATCTCCGGATGGTCGTACATCCAGCGTGAGAGATCTCGCAGCTCAGCCTCGAATCGATCGAAGTTCTGTCTTGCTGCGTCTTTGGTGGTCATCCTGCTCCCGTAGTCCGTAGTCCGTAGTCCGTAGTCCGTAGTCCGTAGTCCGTATGAAGGGCTGCGAGCCGTGAGGCTACACCGGGATCGGTCGGCTTGGTCCCGCCTCGAGCAGAATGCCGATGGCGGCCACGGGTTGGAACCTCGTAGCATTGCGACGATTAGGAGGTGCCATGGGCGAGTATCAAGACGAGATCAAGAAGACCGGTCCGGCGACCCAAGAATTGCGAGAGCACATCCCCGAGGTCTACGAGGGATTTGCCGCGACCTACCGCGCCGTCTACACGGACGCTGCGCTGACGGCGGGCACCAAAGAACTGATCGCCGTTGGTATCGCAATCTCGAAGGGGTGCAAGGGCTGCATTGCCAGTCACACGCGAGGTGCCGCACGCAAGGGTGTCACTGAGGAGCAGATGGCTGAGACGATCGGCGTTGCGATCCAGATGGGCGGCGGACCTGCGTCGATCTACGGACCGCAGGCCTGGGCGGCCTTCAAGGAGTTCAAAGAGCGGTACGGATGATCCCATTCCTCGCTTCCATTCCATCTCCGTCGCGAAACGTCATCGAGGTCGGTCCGCTGACGATCCACTTCTACGGGATCATGATCGCCATCGGCGTGATCGTTGCCGTGATCGTGACGAGACGCCGATACGAGCGGTTTGGCGGAAGTGGCGAGACGGTGGAGCGGGCCTCGATTTGGGCGGTGGTTGTTGGGTTCCTTGGTGCGCGACTTGCCTATGTGAGCACCCACACCGGCGACTTCCTCGACCGGCCTTGGGCCATGCTGTACATCTGGGAGGGCGGACTCGCGCTCTACGGTGGCCTCATTGCTGGGACGATCGCTGCTGTCATCGTCCTGCGCAGGTCGCGGGGAGATGTGTTTGCATTCGGCGATGCCGTCGCCGTGGGGCTACCTCTGGCTCAGGCGATCGGTCGGCTCGGGAACTACTTCAATCAAGAGCTCTTCGGCACGCCATCGACCCTGCCGTGGGCTGTCGAGATCGACGCCAACATCGCGGCAGCCGCGGGGTATCCCGGGTATGAAACGTTCCATCCGACGTTCCTCTACGAGGCGTTGTGGAATGTGTTCATCACGATGGGCGTCATCCTGCTGTTTGAGCGACGCGACAAGCTTTTCAAGGGTTCTTCGATCGCGTTGTACATGATCCTGTACGGCACCGGCCGGTTCCTGATGGAGCTGATGCGGACCGACACCACATTCCGTTTCCTCGGTTTGAGTCGCAACGGATGGGTCTCGATCGGAGCGGTACTGGTCGGAGCCGTCCTGTTCTGGTGGATGCAGCAGCGCCGCGAAGTGCGGACACTCGTCGGGCCTCCCGTGTTCATCGCACCCGGAGCAGAGACCGTGCCGGCGATGCCGGATCACCACGAAGCAGGTGCCGCCGACGCGAAGGCCGTGGACGATTCGGCCGCCGACGACACGGCCGCAGACGAGGAGTCCGAGGCGCCGCCGCCTAGCTGAATCCGCGGTCGGCGAGTTCCATCCGCACGGACGGATCTTCGAGGAGATGGCGGAGTGCGATGACGGCCGGCCGGTCCCAACGATCCTCTGTGACGGCGAAGTCGTAGCGTTCGTTGGCAACAAAGCGGAATCCGAGCCCTGCCGACTTTGCCACCGTTTCAAGAGTCATTCCCCAGTCCGCCCGACGTTGCTCGATCGCGGCCGAAACACCGTTGTGTGTCTTGACCTGATGGAGGTATCCAGGTGGCTTGGAGCCGTCGAGCAGCTGATCGATGAGGATGCGGGTTCCGCTTCCCGGGTTTCGGTTGACCATCCTGTGGTGGTCGCTGCGGATCTCGTCGAGCAGGGCGTCCCCGTCAACTCCGGTGAAAGCCGGATCACCGGCGCGGTAGGCAAGGCCCTGGCGGCGGTTGTACCCCGGTATCAGTCGAACCCCCGGCGGAAGGAACGACTCGTTGTAGATGCCGGTCTCCGCGTCGAGGAGGTGGGTGCCACCGATGTCACCCTCTCCCCGGCCGAGGGCAGAAAGGCCTGCAGTTGAACCGACGGGAATCGACTTCACCCGGTACCCCTCGTCGGCGAGCAGGCCGAGGACGTAGTCGAGGCCGACACAATGACTGCCAATGACGACGAGATCGTGGATGCGTAGTTGCCCGCTGAGCAGGCGGACCGTGACGTCGGCGCCCTCCTCGACATACTCGGTCGTTGCAGGGATCCGAATGAAGCCGTCCGCTCGTCCGAATGCCGTGACACTGCCCGATCCCGCTCCGAGCGGGTATGCAGCCAGCCCATCGTTGCCCTCGACGAGGTCGACGAGCGAGTACTCCGCCCGACCCGGAACAGACGTGATCCGTAGCGGAGCGATGGCTTGCACCGAATGAGCAGTGTCTTCCGGAATACCTGAGAGGCGGCGCAAGAGGGGAGCGACGAACTCGTGGAAGGTGAACACCGCAGACGTCGGGAAGCCGGGCAGGACGACGACGGGTCTCGAGGCAACAACCGCCAGGAGAATCGGTTTGCCCGGTTTGAGAGCGACACCGTGGATGACGATCCCGGGAGAGTTGGGGAGGTGCTCTGCAAGCCGGTGGATTGCATCCGAGTTGATGTCACCCTCACCTTTTGACGTCCCTCCCGAGAGCAGGACGACGTCGACGGGATCGGGACCGGAGATGAGTCCTTCGAGTGTCGATTCGACCGCCGCGACGTCGTCGGGGGCGATGCCGGCCGAGACCGGCTCACATCCGAGTTCCCGCACGGCGTCGAGGAGCATCGGCCGGTTCGAATCGAGCACCTGACCAATAGCCGGTTCCGACCCGGGTGGCACGATCTCGTCGCCGGTTGAGAGCACGGCGACGCGCGGTCGGACAACAACAGTCACATCCGCAACGCCGACGGCGGCCAGGACGGCGGTATCTCGGGACGTCAACACGAGGCCGCGACGAAGGACCGTGTCACCACGCCCGATGTCCGATCCTGCGAATGAGATATTCGTCCCGGGTGCGACCGAGCGTGACACGGCGATGCCGTCCGCCACCGGCTCGGTGTACTCGACCATGACGATCGCATCGGTTCCTCGCGGTACAACACCACCCGTGGCGATCTGCGTGGCCGTCGCAGGCAAAGCTTCGAAGTCTTCGGGGGGCGCGTCACCAGCGGCGAGTGTCACCGGTGAGAGCGCGAGTGCCGTCGGATCGAGTTCTTCGGCCCCGTAGGTGTCGACAGCGCGCACGGCGTACCCGTCCACATTGCTCCGGTCGAAGCCCGGGACGTCGATCTGGGCTATCACATCCTCGGCGAGCACCCGGCCCAACGCCTCGTCGAGAGGGATCAGTTCAGAGCGGGCAGCGAGGTGAGCGCACGCTTCTCGGAAAGCGGCATGGGCGACATCCTCGTCGACAACGTCGAGGAACTGCCGCTGTGTCATCGGCCGCAATCCTCTCTGTAGCAGTGAACCGTGACGGGTGTGCCTTCGGCGTACCCCTCGGACGAGGCGGGCACCACGACGAAGCCGAAGGCTCGTGTGACCGACGAGAGAACCGATGATCCAGAGATCGCAATGGGTTCGACGAGGTTGTCGGTGATGACAACCCTTGCGTAGTCGGTCCGTCCCACCTGCGAGACGAGCCGGCGAGCCAGCGGCCGTTCGGTGGTCCGGTACGGCCATTCGGGGGTGCGGCCACCGAGCGACCGCACCAGAGGACCGGCGAAGAAGTCATAGGCGGCGATGCACGCAACCGGGTTGCCCGGGAGGATCACAACACGGACGCCGTTGACGGTTCCAACGCCCGTTGGAGCTGACGGCCGCATCGTGATGCCGTGGATCGCGAGCGTGCCAAGCTCGGCAACAAGAACCGGGACACGATCCTCAGTGCCCACTGATGCCGCTCCTGCTGTGATGATGACATCTGCTCCGTCGCTTCCCAGCGCCTCTTCCATTGCTTCCCGATTGTCGGGGAGGCGAATGATCTGAGGTACACCACCATCTCGTTCGATGAGTGTCGCGAGCATCGGGGAGTTCGAGTCGACGATGCGTGTACCGGCAGGCGCAGCACCCGGCGGGAGGAGTTCGTCGCCGGAGACGATGATGCGAACGACCGGCCGTCGCACGACGTGAACCGGGGTGTGGCCGACGGCGGTCAGGAGACCGACGTCCTGCGGGAGGAGGCGCCGACCTGAGGGAAGAATCGTGTCGCCGACCGTCACATCCTCACCGATACGACCGATGTTGCGGCCCACCGGCACTGCCGCTGTGACCTCGATGGATCGTTCGGCTGCATTCGTATCCTCAGCCTTCAGCACGGCATCGGCGCTGGCTGGGACGGGGGCCCCTGTCATGATGCGGAGGCATTCACCCGGCTTGATGGTGTCGTCGGCTTCTGCCCCCGGCAGCGAGACTCCAACAACGCGGAGCGGGATCGGGTTGTAGGGGGAGGCGCCGTAGGTGTCTTCGGCCAGAACGGCGTATCCGTCCATCGTGGCGCGCCGGAAACCAGGTACATTCACCGTGCTCGATACGGCGCCGGCGAGCACGCGACCGCCGGCCTCTATGACCGGAATCGCCTCGGCAGACAGCGGGCCGACCCCGTCGAGCGCAGCGGCAAGAGCGTCGTCAACCGACGACCGCTCCCGAAACCCCCGCATCCGAATGTCTTCTGAACACACGTTGAGATGGTACCGGTCGCGAAAGACCTGCTCGCGACGGAGAGCAAAGACCAAAGAGCAAAGAGCAAAGACAAGAGATCGGACGCGGCGAAAAGTGCCTGGGTTTGTTCTTTGTTCTTTGTTCTTCCTTCTCGGGTCCTACACGCCGATCTCGTCCGCGACCCATTCCAGGTCCAACGCCTCGAGTGTCGATCGTGTCGGGTTTCCGGTCTCCGGGTCCCACTCTGCCAGGCGGTAGTAGGTCTGGAGGGCCTCGTCGATCGTCTCGCGGTCGAGGGTTCGTCCGGCGCTCGGCCCGTCCTCGATCGGGTCGTCGTAGAGACGTTTCGGCAAGGTGTCCCGCTCCCGCGTGATGCCCTCCCGAGCGTTGAACGCCCTGAGGAGGTTCAGGCGCCGGCGGCCGTAGGTCAGGAGGTCGTCAACGGTGACCTCCATTCCCGTCACGGCATTGATCACCGAGGCGAGGTCGTCCATCCCCAGCATCTCCCACCCGGGGCCGTAGACGAACTGGCAGACGTCTGCCGTGTCCATTGCCGAGTACGCGTATTGCGTGACCAGGGCGTAGCGGATCTTCTCCTCGTTGAGCGCGTCCTCCGGCTGTGGATTCGTGAGCCCGATGTCGGCCATCCGCTTCTGATACTTGTCGGGGCTGTCCTCGATGGTTTCGGGTGTGTACATCCCGTCGTGCTCGCTCGATTGATGGTCGGCACCAAACGGGTTCACGGCGTAGATCACGGCGAGCGACGGCTTCACCCGCGGCATGTGCGCCGGGAGTTCCTGTCGCTTCGACGTGACGACGAAGTCCTCCGAACCCTTGCCGATCGTGGCAGCCGCCGCTGCGGAGCCTTCGGCGAGGACGTCGCCGAAGCCTTCCCGATTGAGTGTTGCCTCGAGCAGCGCGATCATGGCGTCGGCGTCGCCCCAGGCCAGTTCGATGCCGCCGGTGTCGTTCTTCGTGATGAGGCCTTTCTCGAAGCACTCGATCGCGAAGGCCATGGTCGCGCCGGCCGAAATCGTGTCGACGCCGTAGTCGTTGCAGAGTTGGCTGGCATAGGCGATGGCGTAGGGGTCTTCGATGCCGCAGTCGGACCCGAACATCGCAACGGTCTCGTACTCCGGTCCCCCTGAGTCGGGGTTGAGGGCCTTGTCCTGCCACTCGGCTTCGACCACTCGCTTGCACCGGACGGCACATGAGTAGCAGGTGTGCCGGCCCTGTTTGAGCTGATCTCCGGTTGCCGCGCCGCGTAGGATCTCGTTGAAGTAGAGCTCGGCGCCGATCTTCTTCGCACCCTCGAAGCCGAGCGAGCCACTCAGGTAGTTCCTGGTCGGCAGGCCGCCGACGGCGCTTTGGCTCTCGGTGATATCCATTGTGCCGTATTTGGCGAGACCCCAGACGTCCTCGTCTTCTCGGACGAGCGGGATCGATCGCTGCACGATGGCCCGCAGCGCTGCCGGGTCGGCCATCGGGAGCTTCTTCTTGCCGCCTCGAACGACAATCGCCTTGAGCTTCTTGCTGCCCATGACGGCGCCCATCCCGGTGCGCCCGTGGGCTCGCGATGCCATTGACATGATCGCGGCAAAGCGGACCATCGCCTCACCCGCCGGGCCGACTTGGATGATCTCAATGCGCGGGTCCTCGAGTTCGGTCTCGAGGATCTTGTCGACAGCGGTGGTCGTCTTGCCCCAGAGGTGGGAGGCGTCGCGGAGCTCAACCTTCCCCTCCTTGATCCACAAGTAGACGGGTTTCGGCGACGTGCCGCGAACGACGATGCCGTCGAACCCTGCGAACTTCAGCTCGGCGGGCCAGAAGCCGCCGGCTTGGCTGTCACCGACCGCGCCGGTGAGTGGCGACTTGGCGACAACCGTGCACCGGCTCTGGCCCGCGACGGGTGCGCCGGTCACACCGGAGAGCATGAACGCCATCGTGTTGTCCGGCCCGAGGGGGTCGGCACCGGCAGGGGTGTTCTTCAGGAGGTAGTGCATGCCGAGCGCACTTCCACCCAGGTAGGTGCGGTAGAGCTCTTCCGGCGGCTCCTCGATCTCGATGCCCCCGTTCGTGAGGTCAACGTGCAGGATCTTCCCGGCATAGCCGAACATCTTGGAGCACTCCTTCGTGACTGCGACCTGCGTCACGATAGTTGAAGAAGGGGGGCCGCTCGTGAACGGCCCCCCTTCTTTGTCCCGTGGACGGCTGGTATCAGTTTCGGTTTGCGAGCGAATCGCGGATTTGGGTAAGTAGCTCGATCTCGTCGGGGCCTGCGTCCTCTTCCTCGGCGCCCCCGGTACGGTCACGATATGCGTTGTAGGGCTTGACGATGAAGAAGAACACGGCCGCCGCGACGAGCAGGAAAGCGACGATCGCGGTGATGAACGAACCGATCAGGATCTCTGAACCGTTGATCGTCCAGATGATCGAATCGAAGCTCGGCTCTCCGAATGGAATCGCAACAATCGGCATGAGCACGTTGTCAACCAGCGCACCGATCAGTGCGATGAACGCTGCACCCATGATGAAGCCGACGGCGATGTCGATCATGTTGCCCTTGGCGATGAAGTCCCGGAATTCCCGGACCATTGAGGTCCCCCTTGTTCGGGTGTGAATGGTCGGATCAGATAGTAGTGAGTCGCCGGTCGCCAATCACGAGAGTCAGGCCTCATCGTCGCGATGCTGTCTCGCAAGCCGCCCCCTCTGCGCCCGGGCTTCCGATGTGATCTGACATGGGGAACTGTTGCGTCGCGTACAGGCAGGCTCCGCCGCTGCCACCTCCCCCTGAGGGGGAGGAATCGAAAAGGGGGAGGGGACGCACGCGCCGGAGGGAGCGCTCTCGCGCTCCCTCCGGTCGCTTTGGGTTGGTTGTCTACTGGGCCGGGTTGTCGCCCTGGCCCGCGAAGACTTCACTGATCGCTCCGAGCGATCCGAGGATCCCGCTCGTTTCGAGCGGGAGGAAGAGCTTGGTTGCCTTCCCGTCTGCGATGCCTTGCAGGGCTTGGAGGTACTGGATCGCGATGAGGTCTGGAGTCGGGTCTCCGTTGTGGATGGCGCCGAACACTCGCTCGATGGCCTGCCCCTCACCTTCAGCCACGGTCAGCTTCTGGAACTTGTCGGCTTCGGCAACTTCCTTGATCGCCGCAGCCTGACCCTCTGCCTCGAGGATGCGGGACTGCTTGACGCCTTCCGCACGAAGGATCTGGGATCGCTTCTCACCCTCTGCCTCGGTGACGACCGCGCGACGTTCGCGCTCAGCCTTCATCTGGCGGTGCATTGCCTGGGTGACGTCGGTCGGCGGGTCGATGCGCTGGATCTCGACACGGACCACGCGGGTTCCCCACACGTCGGTTGCTTCGTCCAGGATCTGGCGCAGTTCAGTGTTGATGGTCTCGCGTGACGTCAATGCGTCATCGAGATCCATGTCACCGACCACGTTGCGCAGGTTGGTCTGTGCCAGCTTGGTCGCGGCGAGGATGAAGTTCGAAACGTTGTACTTCAGCTTCACCGGGTCCGTCGCCTGGTAGTACACGACGGCGTCGACGGTCACGACGACGTTGTCCCTCGTGATGACCTCCTGCGGCGGAACGTCGACGACCTGCTCGCGCATGTCCACCTTGACCATCCGCTCGATGAACGGGACGATCATGTGGAACCCTGGGTCGACGGTCTTGCGATACCGACCGAACCGCTCGATGAGGCCCTGCTCGTACTGCTGGACGATCTTGATGGCAAGTGCCACATAGATCACCAGGAGGACGATGAAGGCCAGGACGACTACTGCTGCTGCAGTCATTGTGCTTCCTCTCTCCTAGATGCTCTTCTTGGATCTGATTGTTCTCGGAACTATTCGGTTGTCGGCGGGATCGGCTTGACCACGAGTCGCGTTCCTCGCACCTCGACGATCTCGACGCGCGCGCCCTTCGGGATCACGATGTCGGAATCGACGGCTGCGCGCCATTCTTCGGTGCCCATCCGGACCATGCCGGTCGTGTCGAGATACTTCACCGGTTCGATGACTACGGCGAGTTTGCCGACGAAACGGTTGGCTCCGGCCTGCGCTGCGACGCTGTCGTCCTGCTCCTTCCGGGCGAATCGCTGGAGTACGGCGAGGAAGACCACGGAGATTACGACGAATGTCACCAGCTGAATGGGAACAGACACGCCGATGAAAGCGAGTACCGCAGCCGCGGCTGCTCCTACCGCAAACGGGAGGAGGAAGAAGCCTGCAGTAAACAGTTCGCCGACTGCGAGCACCACGGCGGCCCCGATCCAGATCCATCTCCATTGTTCAGCGTCCACATCAGTTCCTTTCGGTGCGAGGATTGCCACGGCCGCGAATGCTATGCCGATGAATCCGATGGTGAGCGCTACCCACAGAGCACTCGATCCTCTTCTCTCTTGTTCCGGGGGCTGCGTTCGCAGGGGAGCCCGATAGGCCGAGGCCCAGTCTTCCGCAAAACTCGCGAGGCTCGGCCCAACAACACTGTCGACCGTCTGTCCGGCGGCGACGGCTTCGTTGAGGTGATCATTCAGCTCGTCACGCATCTCGGCGACGCGTCCGCTCGGTACTCCGGTGTCCCGCCAGTAGCGGGCGCACTCCGCAACGGTCTGATCGATGCTGCGGTCAGTCATGCTCACCTCCGTTCAGTATGGCCGACACTCCGGCGCTCAAATCCTTCCATTCCCCCGACCACTCGGCGAGGCGCTCTCGACCTGACTCCACGATCCGGTAGTACTTCCGAGGGGGTCCACTGCCGTCCGCCTCGACGAAGTACCCCTCGACGAGCCCGGCCTTCTGCAGGCGGGAGAGCGTCGGGTAGATGCTCCCGTCGCTCACGAGCTGCAGACCCCTGTCTTTCAGCTTCGCTGCCATCTCGTATCCGTAGCTCGGCTCATCTGCGATGAGTGAGAGTAGGCACATGTCGAGCACCCCTTTGAGGAGCTGCGAATTGTGATCCACGGTCGGCTCCCTCCAAGTCTTGCGATGTCAGATATAATGTTTCATAAGATACCTTGTATCAACATATATCATGGATTGGGCAGGTTGGCAAGACGTTTTCTCAGAACGGCTCATCGGGTTCGCCGATCGGGTGGCGGCACGCTCTTGATGCGAGGGGAGGGCCAGCCGCTCAGCCGTCGGACCCACATTCAGGGCGCCACTCGGTCTCCCCGAACACTTCAACCAGTAGCTCATACAGAAACGGGTCGTACGCACGAAGTTCGCCACGTGTGTCGATCTGGTTGTGTATCTGGTCCTTCTCGTCCTTCTCCTCGTTGTTCACGTCGAAGAACGATTGGACTCCTTCGGCCCAGTACTGGTCGGAATTGACCTCCGCGACGGTGTTTCGCCACAGATCGGCTGCGATCGCCCGGATGTAGGCATCTTCGATGGATCGGTCGAGGCCCGGATCGACGTTGGCGATGCCGAAACGCCGGATCGTCCATCCGAAATCACGCACGAACATGTCTTCGCCTTCGTAGCGGTCGGACTCGAGGCACAGCAGATTCTCCTCGGCGCCGGCGGCGACCGGGATCTCGTCGGTTCCCGGGAACGATCGACCTAGCCGATTCCAGTCGGTGCCCGGGTGGGTTGCGTACAGCTCCTCGAATTCGGGAAGTGTGGTGATTCGCTGATCCCGACCGATGATTGAGACCTGTTCGATGGACGCGGCGACGGCCACGCCGAACTCGGGTCGCGCAGAGAGGAGTGCGCCCACCCGATCGGCGGCGGCCTCGAGGGCGCCCGGCGCGATCGGCTCGGCGGCTGCGATGGTGATACCCGTCTGCTCACACGTCATGCGATAGAAGTCCTCGTCGGTGCCGATTTTGCGAACCACACAATCCGGCTCCGGGATTGTCGTGGTCGTTGTAGCAACAGTGGTGGTTGTCGTCGGCGCCGTGGAACCCGAAGCTTCCGTCGTTGACGGCTCGCCCATGGTCGAGGTCGTCGACATGGGAGCAAACGTGGACGTTGTCGACGCGTCGTCGCCGGAAGCCGATTGACACCCAGCCGCGAAGGTCACTGCGGCGGCGACCATTATGAGGGAACGTAGCATCTGCATCGGCCTGAGATGCTACGACGCTCGGACCGCGAAGAGGCTCCTTCTCCGAATGGCAGTCGCGAACCGCGAGGGAGCGCTACCTTCATCGTGGGGCTTGAGGGGGTGTGAATACACCCGATCGAATTGGTGGTACAAGTACATGCGGTTGCGTCACGATCGAATCCTCGAGATGACGGCCCGGCGGTTCGACGTCGGCGTCGACTCCGGGATGCTGAGGAATCGGATCGAAGATCGTTCGCTCGATGACCCCTACATAACGATCGATGGTCGCCCGCTCGTGAACTTTGGCTCGGCGGCGTATCTGGCACTTGGCCGTGACCCGAGATTGAAGGCCGCAGCGATCGATGCCGTCGAACGGTACGGCACGGTGTATTCGTCGTCGACCGCCTACACGTCCCTGCCGTACTACCCGTTGCTCGAGGGCAAGCTCCAAGAGATCTTCGACGCCCCCGTGGTGCTCGCCCAGACCACCACATTGGTTCACCTCGCGGTTCTCCCCGTTGCCATCGCCCCCGAGGACCATGTTTTGGTCGACGCCCATGCGCACTCCTCGGTGCATCTGGCTGCAACGGTGGTCAAAGGAACGGGAGCAACCGTTGAGACGGTGCCGCACAGCGATGTTGTCACGCTCCGACGACGACTGACCGAGCTGACACCTTCGGGGCGACGAATTTGGTACCTGGCAGACGGCGTCTACTCAATGTTGGGTGATCTGGCGCCGGCTCGCGAGGCTGTCCAATTACTGGATGAGTTCCCGGCGTTGCACTGCTACTTCGACGACGCCCACGGGCTGGGGTGGCAGGGTCTCCACGGCAGAGGCACCGTGCTGCACCAGGCGCCATGGCACGAGCGCCTGATCGTTGCCGGTGGTCTGTCGAAGTCGTTCGGTGCGCTGGGCGCAGTTGCGGCGTTCGGAGATGCCGCCCTCGCCTGGCGGGTCCAGGCCTGCGGCGGACCGGTGACATTCTCCGGCCCGATCCAGCCTGCCGCACTCGGCGCTGCGATAGCGTCCGCCGACATCCACCTCTCCGATGAGCACTCGGTACGCCAGGCTCGATTGCTTGGACAGATCGACTTGGTGCGAACCAGGCTCTCCGAGTTGCGACTACCGGTGCTGTCGGTGGCGACTTCGCCGATTTGGTTCATTCGCATGGGTGGGGTTGTCCGCGTCATCGAATTGCTCCGAAGACTCCGAGCCGAGGGCTACTACCTGAATCCTTCAACGTTCCCAATGGTCCCGATGGGATACGCCGGCGTTCGCTTCGCGCAGACGCTGCACCATTCTGACGAACACATCCACGGCTTATTGGATGCGCTCGGGCGCCACGTGCCCGAGCTAGTTGATGACACCGACATCACCATTGACCTGACCGAAGAGAGGATCACCTCCTCGGCGATTGAGGGCAAGGAAGCCGACGGCGTCGTCGGGTAGGCCTACACCTGGCTCACAGGAATGCCGATAGAGATATGGCATGCATGTTGACGCGCGCTCTCGATGGCTGGATCCGGTGCATCAAAACCTTGCCGGTCTGCCGAGGTTGCCCCTGGTCATGGTTGTTCTCCTCGCGATGGCTGGGGCCGTATGGGTTGTCGCACCAAGGTCGGTTGGCGAGCCGGTCTCTTCAGTTGCCATCTTTGTTGGTGCGCTCGTGGCCGGAGTCACATTCATTCGTCGGTCTCGATTCCTCACCGGTCGAGAGCATCGTGCTTGGACACTTGTCGGTTGGGGCTTCACCGTCGGGTCTTTTGGCATGGTGGCGATCGGGGTGACCGCAGTCGTCCAAGGCGACGCTCCGGCGTTCGGCATCGCCGACGCGATATTCGTTCTGGGGTATCTCGGCGTACTCGTCGGGTTCGCATCTCTCCCTCACACGTCGGGCACGCGACTATTGAGGCTCAGAACGGGCCTCGACGGACTCATTGGGGCCGTCGCCGTCGGTGCGCTGCTTTGGGCACTTGTTCTCGAGCCTGTGGTGACCAATCTCAGCGATGTCCCCACCTGGCAGACCTTCATCGGCTCGATATACCCTCTTGTCGACCTGGCTGCGCTTGTCGTATTCATGATCGTCACTGTTCGGCAGTCGAGCCTCCGGTTTGACCTGCGGATTATCCTGCTCGCAACTGGGATCTTCGCTCAGGCGACTGCCGACGTACTGTTCTTCGTTTCGGGAGTTGGGCGCTCGCTCACCGAGGCGCAGCCGCTGCAACTGCTCTATATCTTCGCCATCATTTGCTATGTTGCGACGTCAGCCATCGTCGACAGGGTGCCGCAGCCAAGGCAGTATTCGGATCGGCATACCCCGCTTTGGGCGTTGGTGGCACCGTACGGTGCCGCGATCGCGATGGTGACTGTGCTCGCAGTTAGGCTGTGGGACGCGGACCTCGATCGCGCGGATGAGATTCTCCTCGTCGCAACATTCATCGTGGGCGGCCTGGTGATCGCGCGCCAGGGGATTGCCATCCGGGAGAATCGGATCGTTGTCGAGCAGCAGCGATCGGATCTTGTTTCGTCGATCTCGCACGAGCTGCGAACACCGCTGACGGCGATGGTCGGATTCCTTGCTGTGCTCCAGGATGATCCGAACCTGGCTGCCATCGAGCGCCGCGAGATGATCGACGTTGTTGCAGAACAAACGGGCTATCTCGAGCGAGTCATTGAGGACATGCTCGCACTCGCCCATGGTGATCCCGACCGGATGGAGCTGAACGTGTCGGAGCACAACGTGGCGGCGCTGATCAAGAGCTCCATACGGTCGGCGTCGATCGACTCGAAGCGCGTGACGGTGGAAGTTCAGCCGGGGCTCGAGGCGATCGTCGACGGGAGCAGGCTGCAGCAAGTTCTCGTGAACCTGCTCACGAATGCGTCCTGGTATGGCGGGGAGGAGTGTGTGGTCGTCGCCTTCTCGAGGGTGGGTGGACTCATCGTTGAGGTCCATGACTCGGGACCGGGTGTTCCGAAGCAATATGAACTGACGATCTGGGAGCGGTTTGAGCGTGGGGAGAATCGCTACAACGCCAATGTCCCCGGTTCCGGAATTGGGCTGGCGATGGTCAAGAACATCGCCGAATCGCACGGCGGCACCGCTGGCTATCGACGGTCGGAGCGGCTCGGCGGAGCGTGTTTCGTCATTGACCTACCCGGCAGGGTCGGGAAGCAGCAGCCGATCGCCATTGTGCCTTCGAGCACGATGGCGATCGGCTGAGCAGCGGGGGAATTAGGCCTTCTGGAAGGCCAGTCCGTCGTCGCCAACGGTTACCTTTACGGTGTCCCCATCGCGGAACGTGCCGTCCAGGATCGCGAGGGCCAGCGGATCGGCGATCGCAGTCTGGAGCAGGCGCTTCAGGGGGCGCGCCCCGTAGACAGCGTCGTATCCGTTCTCGGTCAGCCAGTCTGCAGCCTCATCCGAGAGCTCGAGTTCAATCCTCCGATCGGCGAGCCGTCCCTCGAAACCGGCGAATTGGATCGCGGCGATCTGCCGCAGGTCGTCCTTCGTGAGCCGGTGGAAGACGATGACGTCGTCGATGCGGTTGAGGAACTCCGGGCGGAAGTGCGCTCGAACGGCATCCATCACGCTGCTCTCGATCGCGTCGTCGGGCAGGTCCGGGTTGATGAACTCGGATCCGAGATTCGAAGTCATGATCAACACCGTGTTCGAGAAGTCGACGGTGCGACCCTGACCATCGGTCAAGCGACCGTCGTCGAGCAACTGCAGCAAGGTGTTGAAGACATCAGGGTGAGCCTTCTCGACCTCATCGAGCAGGATGACGGCGTACGGACGTCGTCGCACGGCTTCGGTGAGCTGGCCCCCCTCGTCGTACCCGACATACCCGGGGGGTGCACCGATGAGGCGGCTGACCGAGTGCTTCTCCATGTATTCCGACATGTCGATGCGGACCATGGCCCGCTCGTCGTCGAACAGGAAGCTCGCCAGAGCTCTGGCGAGTTCGGTCTTGCCGACACCGGTCGGGCCGAGGAACAGGAACGACCCAATGGGTCGGTCGGGATCGGAGAGTCCGGCTCGCGACCGTCGAATGGCGTTCGCCACCGACGCAACTGCATCGTTCTGGCCGACCACACGGTCGTGGAGGTGATCCTCGAGGCGAACGAGCTTTTGAACCTCGCCTTCCATCAGCTTCGAGACCGGAATCCCAGTCCACCGGCTGACGACTTCGGCGACATCCTCGTCGTCGACCTCTTCCTTGAGCATCTTCGTGTCAGCCTGGAGGTCTTCCAGGTTGGCCTGTCGGTCGACAAGGGTGCGCTGCAATTCGGGGAGGTTCCCGTATCTCAGCTGGGCCGCTTGCTCGAGGTCGCCGGAGCGTTCGGCCTTCTCGGCAGCTGCCTTGGTCTCCTCGATATCGTGTTTCGTGGCACGAATCTCATCGATGGCATCCTTCTCGAGCTGCCAGTGCGCGCTGAGGGCGTCGAGTTCCTCACCGAGGTTCGCCAGCTCCTGGTCGATGGTGGCGAGGCGTGCCCGCGACGCATCATCGGTCTCCTTCGTCAGGGCCTGCCGCTCGATTTCGAGTTGACGGCGCCGACGTGTGAGCTCGTCGATCTCTTCTGGCATCGAGTCGATCTCGATGCGGAGGCGCGAGGCGGCTTCGTCGATCAGGTCGATAGCCTTGTCTGGGAGCAGGCGGCCCGTTATGTACCGGTCGGAGAGGACGGCCGCGGCGACCAGCCCGGCGTCGGTGATACGGACGCCGTGGTGAACTTCGTACCGCTCCTTGAGGCCACGAAGAATGCCGATAGCCTCCTCGGCCGAGGGGGGCTCCACGAGAACCGGCTGGAAACGCCTCTCGAGCGCAGAATCCTTCTCGATGTATTTGCGGTACTCGTCGAGGGTCGTTGCGCCGATCATGCGGAGCTCCCCGCGGGCGAGCATCGGCTTGAGCATGTTCGACGCGTCCATCGACCCTTCCGAAGCCCCGGCGCCCACAATGGTGTGCATCTCGTCGATGAAGGTGATCACCCGGCCCTCGGAGGACTGGATCTCGGCCAGGACCGCCTGAAGTCGCTCCTCGAACTCGCCGCGATATTTCGCGCCGGCGACGAGGCTCGCCATGTCGATCGCAACGATGCGCTTGTTCTTGAGACCCTCGGGTACGTCACCGTCGACGATGCGCTGGGCGAGGCCCTCGACGATGGCCGTTTTTCCGACCCCGGGTTCTCCGATCAGCACCGGATTGTTCTTGGTCCTGCGCGATAGCACCTGGATTGTGCGGCGGATTTCTTCGTCTCGGCCGATGACCGGATCGAGTTTGCCCTGCTGAGCGAGTTCGGTGAGATCGCGTCCGTACTTTTCGAGTGGTGCAAACGTGTCCTCGGGGTTCTGGGATGTGACGCGCTGGCTGCCGCGGATGTCGGCGAGAACGCCGAGCGTTGCATCCTTGGTCACTCCCAAGCCTCGGAGCAGGTCGCCGACCGGGCCGTCGGACGCTGCGAGAGCGAGCAGGATGTGCTCGACCGACACGTACTCGTCCTTCATGGAAGTGCGTTCGGCGTCGGCGCTGTTCAGGATATCGAGGGTTGCGGGGGAGAAGGAAACATCGCTTCCGCCCACAACTGCGGGGATCGCATCGAGGGCGCGGTCAACCGGCCCTGCGACGTCGGTCGCGTGGATGCCGAGGTTCGTCAGGATCGGGTAGATGAGGCCATCGGTCTGTGCGAGCAGACCGGAGAGAAGGTGCGTGGGTTCCACGTACGGGTGGTTACGCTGCGTTGCGAGGTCCCGCGCCGCGAGGGTGGCTTGCTGAGATTTCTGCGTGAAAGCGTTGAAGTCCATGGATATCCATTCATCGTTGTTCAGGGTTGTCGAAGGTTCAACCCCTAGCGTAGTGCGTTTATGCCAGAAAACTTTAGTCCTAGTATATCAGGTTTGACGGGAGCGGTGGTTTGGTGAGCTTCGTCGAACGCGGTGGGGGGTGGGTGATCGCTCAACTCGCCCTCTTCGCCCTCTACGTGCTCGCCCTGGTTGGTACGCCGAGCCTCACCGAGGGCTACGGCCTCGGGTTTGCCAGGATCACCGGTGTTGTCATGGTGGTGATCGCAGTCGTCGTCGGCGGGTGGTCCATGGTCATCCTTGGACGAGATCTTTCGATCTTTCCGCATCCGGTCGAGAAGGCGGGACTGGTCGACAGCGGTCCCTATCGTCTCGTGCGGCACCCGATCTACTTCGCCGTGATTCTGGGATCACTCGGCGTGGCGCTTGCGCTCGTGAATACGGCTGCAGCCATCGTTGCGCTCGTCTTCATTCCGTTCTTCATGGCGAAGACCGGATTCGAGGAGGACCGCCTCGTCGAGGAGGTAGCCGGGTACCGGGACTACCGGTCGGCTATTCCGTACCGGATCATCCCCTGGGTGTTGTAGGCAGCTGCTTCGCTTCGCGGCGAGCGATCTGCAGAGCCGCTGCCCGTGGAAGGGAACCGCCGGCTACTTCGACGTGACGGTTGGCGGCAAGCTCAATACCGGCGCTGCCTGGTTCTACGACGATCCGAAGCCGTCCGCCGCCAACATCACCGGGCGGGTGGCCTTCTGGAGGGTGTCCAGATCGAGGCGTAGGCGTTTGAGCGGTATCGTGGGGGTTCGCAACAACGGAGCGCCATGATCCCGATCCGAATCGTCGAAACCGAGCGAGAGGACTTCGACGAGCCTGTCGTTGAGCTCTGGATGGCGAACGAATTCGTCGGCATGGTCTTCTGGGATGGGGCCTCGACCATCGTGCAGATCTACCCGGCTGCCGACGGCGACGTCCACGACCTCGAGATGCGCGATCTCTTCCGTGCGCTCGAGATGGCCGAACGGATCGTCGACCCGCTTGCATTTGACCAGGTAGACGGGTTGGTCCAGGTCGGCGATGCTCGGGTGCAAGCCAAACGAGAGGAAGAGGCAAGCGACTGGTCGGAGGAGGATCCCGCCACGGTCGAGCTTCTGTCCGAGTTCGATCCACTTGCCGTCTTTCGGTCTGAGGACGGCGAAGGGTTCTTCTCGCGAGACGTGGCGCTGCGGTTCGTCCATCGCTGCGGTGAGTTGCGGCTCGCGGTCGTTGAGATGGAGGGGTTTGATCTCGTCGGCAGAGAGCTGAAGGCCCGTCCCGGCCTCGAACTCGTCGTCGGACCACAGCCGGTCATGTCGCCCGCCGAATTCCAGTCGCATGCCAACGCGACGGCTCTCGACCACCTTGACGGATGGCCGCGACGGGAGTCACTGGTGGTTGCGTTTGTGGTCCAGCAACAAGACGGCGAGACCATCGTCGCGTAGATCCGCGTACCCTGGGTTCTCCACCCCGTATGCGGCGCCGTCAGCCCGCGGAATGTGCGGGGTCGCGTACCCTGGGTTCTCCAGCCCGTATGCGGCGCCGTCAGCCCGCGGAATGAGCGAGGTCGCGTACCCTGGGTTCTCCACCCCGTATGCGGCGCCGTCAGCCCGCGGAATGAGCTTGAGGTGGAAGAGTTCGGCGCCTGTCGCCCGGTAGCATGCGTCCAACCGAGTGAGAGGGATTCGCATGCAGGCCGCGGTGTACAACGAGTTGAAGAGCTACTGGTGGCTCCTGTTGGTCTCCGGAGTATTGAGCATCGCCATTGGTGGAGCGCTTCTCTTCTGGCCTGGCAAGACCCTCACCGTCGTGGGATTCTTGATCGGCCTGTGGATGCTCCTCGCCGGAGTCATGCGGTTTCTCATCGCCCTCTTCGGCGGCGACACCGATGGCCGATGGGTGATCCTGGTCGTCGGAATCGCTGGGATCGTGCTCGGGATCGTTGTCATGCGGAATCCGTCTGAGACGATCGGGATCATCGTGTTGATTGCGGCGATCTTCTGGATCATCTCGGGTCTCGTCGACGTGTTCCGTGGCATCAGCGACGGCGGCATGGAGAATCGCGGGTGGGTGATCTTCGGCGGCGTCGTGGCTGCCCTTGCCGGGGCGATTGTCCTGCTGTGGCCGTCCGCCTCACTGCTCGTTCTTGCCGTGATCGCTGGAGTGTTCTTCATCGTCGACGGGATCATGCAGATCATCGCCGGATTCCAGATCAAGAGCGCCTGACTCGGAGCCAGAACACGGTCTTCGTGTGCCGACCGACGCTACAACGCGTCGTCGGTAGTCCGATCCTGCGCGTCGTACCACGCCGCATAGCGATTGGCTCCCCACGGGGCGGTCATGCCGTGCAGGACCACACTGAGGGTCACGGTGACGACAACAACGGCAACGATCAGTTCCGACTCCGCAAGGCTCGTCTCTTCGACGAGCACGCCGGCGAAGATGATCGACGCGAGTCCGCGTGGCCCGAACCATCCGAGATAGACCTCGGTTGGCGGCCGGAGTTCGGTGCCGACCACGGCTATGGCGACCGGGATCATTCTTATGACGGTGAGGCTGAGGATGCCGTAGACCAGGTTCCGACCGGTGAAGAAGTCCAGATTCGGCCCGAGAATGTAGACCCCGAAGATCAGGAACGAGACCATCGTGAGGATCGTGCCGAGGTCTTCTCCGAATGTGCCTGATGTCGGTTCGACCGGTTCGATGATGCGTCCGAATGTGTTACCTCCGACGTAGGCGGCTATGAACCCACTGCCTCCCATGTTGTCGGCAACGAGGAACGTGAGGAACGCCATTGACACCAGGCTGATCCTGACCCACGGGCCGGTGATCCATGACTTCCCAATAGCGAATTGGATTGCGAGAGCCGCGCCGGCACCCAATCCGACACCCACCAACACTCCGATCCCGATTTCCTCGAAGAACAACCTCCAGAGACCGACACCCTCCGCGGCCTCACCGAGTGTGAGGAGGAACAGGAGGATCGGCAAGGCGATCCCATCGTTGAGTCCGGATTCGATTCCGAGCGCTTCGCGGATCTGGATCGGCACCCGTCTGTTGGTGACGACGGCCTTGCCCAGCGCCGCGTCCGTGGGAGCCAGGATCGTTGCGGCGATCAGCGCGGAGATCAGGCCGATGGACGGGAACACCAGCATGGCGACGAACGCCCCGAGGACGATCGTCAACGGCATTCCGATCGTCAGGAGTCTCGTCGGGAGGTCCATATCGGCGCTCCACGACCGAACATGGATCTTCGTCGCGTCCATGAACAAGAGAAGGGCCAGCGTGAGCTCGAGGACATCAGCAATCCCCGATCCGACCACCCGGGCAGGCTCAACAAAGCCGCTCGCATAGGCCGCGAAGCCCAATCCCACAAACACGATCGGGCCCGAGATCGGGGTGGAGGCAAGGCGCTTCGATAGAAGGCCGTAGGCAAGGAGTGCCACCGCGGCGTAGATGATGAATGTGGTGTCCACGTACTCCCTCGAGTTCGAGGCTACTTCACCGCAAGGTGGCCGCGCTCGCGCTGACCAATCGATCGAACGAGTCGGTGATCGCTGTGGCGAGCGCACCCTTGTGGAACCACAGCAGTGTGGCGTGGCCCCCCGATATCCAGCGCAGTTCTGAGCCCGGCCAGTGAGCGTGCAGGGCCTTCGTCGTCGATGCTGGAACGTAACCATCTGATCGTGCAGAAACGAGCACCGCGTGTCGCGCGTGGTCGGGCGCCGGGCGATCGAGAACCGACGCAGAGAGAAGCGCCTTGCGGAGTTCGGGCTCTGCCGACGACTCCCCACCGAGAGCCTCCCAGGCGATGCCGCCACGGAGCGCACCGTCGAGGTATACCGGTGAGGGCGAGTAGGACGCAGCCAGCGGTGCTGTGGCGACCGGGTACGGCATCGTCGAGCTCACGAGCGCCGACATGTTTCCTCCCATCGAATAGCCCGCAACCCCTGGAATGCACCCGGCACCGCGGATCGTTGCCAGGAGCCCCCTCCCCTCCATGACGGCACCGATCCCCATTCGGAAGAAGTCAGCCACCGTGCGAATCGGCTGACCGTCAAGGTCGTCGGGCCTGCGGATGCCGTAGTACGGGTTCTCCAGAACGAGGCTGCCGATTCCTCGCCTGGCGAGGCGCCGAGCGATGCCGAATCGGGCTCGAGAATCGTGCTCGTTCCACGCCGCCATGAGAACCACCATCCGATCGGCGCCGTCCTCGGGTGCGATTCGGGTGACCGCTCCGTGGCGTGCGTGACTCGGGAGGATCTCTGCCGGGCTCTCGAAGACACCGACCGATGTCGTGAGGCCCTCGTTGGTGATATTCGAGACCCACTCGATTGATATGGGCCGCGGCACGTCGGTCGGTAGAGCGGCGCGATTGATGATCGACATATCGCCCCACCCATCGGTGAAGAATCGCAGCCGGTCGGGTCCATGCGACACGATCGCGCCACCGAGAACGTCAATCGGATGAATCATGAATCCAGGGCCTCGTGGGTCGGGTCGGCACGCTACGCGGTACAGTCTGGCCGATATGGGGATCATGATCGGCGCCGCCGGCTCGGCTCACCTCGTCGTCGGAGAAGAGGACACGGCGATCGCTCTCGGTAGCGGCGACGTTCCGGTCCTCGGCACGCCGCGAATCGTTGCCCTTCTCGAAGAGGCCGCCGTCGCAGCATTGAAGGGCGATCTGGCGGAGGGGATCACCTCCGTGGGAACACATGTCGCCGTGGACCATGTGGCGGCGTCGCTTGTTGGTGCTTCAGTTGCTGCCGCTGCCGAAGTTGTGGAAGTTGAGGGTCGCACCGTGATGTTCCGTCTTGTCGCGCAGGAGGGCAGTCGCACCGTTGCGACCGGCAACCACACTCGTCTCCTCGTGGATCGCGCACGATTCCTCGGATCGCGCTAGCCCCTCCACTCGACGCGGCACCACGATCGGCGCTGGCAGTTCGGGCACTGCATCCAGCGGCTGAAGTGTTTGCCGGGGATCCACAACGAGATGAGGGCAATCCTGACCCCGATGTCGACGTGAGATGCCCGTGTCTTCGTTCCGCAGTGGGAGCAGTCGATGATGCCGGTACCCGACTGGTGCTCTCCGGTTGAGAACAGCGCTGCTTGACCATCGCTTTGTCTGGGGTCGTGCAGCACGTCGTCTTGGAGCGGGTCGTCGATTTCTGCGGGGGGAGCCTCGAAGAGGGCTCGTTTGCCCTGCGGGTCCGAACGCCCGCTCATGTTCTCGACTCAATCTCGCCAGCGAGTGCGCGGTAGGCCTCGGCGCTCTTTGAACGGCGGGCGTGTTCCAGGACGGAGCGGCCTCTCCCAGGGGCTTCTGCCACCTTCACCGATCGAGGGATTGGGGGAGGGAGTACTCTGAGTCCGTGGGTCTCGGAGACTTCGGCGAGCACCTGCTTGCTGAGGTTCGTTCTGCGATCGAACATCGTTGCGACGGCTCCGAGGACTTCCAGGTTCTCGTTGGTGTAGGCGCGCACGTCTGCGATGGTCTCGAGCAGTTGACCGACGGCACGGTGCGAGAGCGTCTCTGCCTGAAACGGGATGAGTACGTGGGTTGCAGCGGTCAGTCCGTTGAGGGTGAGGATTCCGAGCGACGGGGCGCAGTCGACGAAGACGTAGTCGTAGTCGTCGATCACTGGCTTGAGGGCTCGTCCGAGCACGAACTCTCGCCCGGTCTTGGTGAGCAGATGGATCTCGGAACCGGCGAGATCGATCGAGGAGGGGACGAGATCGATGCCGTTTGCGTCGACGATGACGTCCGTGATTTCCACTCTGCCGAGCATCACGTCGTGGATGGTGAGGTCGAGTTCGTCCGGGTTGATCCCGTTCTCGTAGGTGAGGCAGGCTTGCGGATCGAGGTCGACGACGAGGACGCGACGATCGCGCTCGACGAGGGCGTCAGCAAGCGTGTGAACCGTGGTGGTCTTCGCCACCCCACCCTTCTGGTTCGCGACCGCGATCACAACACCCATGAACCGAGTGTAGAAGGCGCGATTGGGGTGCGTTAGAAACAGAGAGCCAAGAGCCAGAGCCAGAGCCAGAGCGGCTTCGTTGTCTTTTGTCTTTGTTCTTTGCTCTCTCTTCTCCTATTCGGCTGCTCGGTCGCTCGGGTCTGGGGCGCACGGTCCCTCATACCCGGGTTGGAGGACGGGGTGGCCGGTATCTTCGATCACGACCGGGACAAGGCAGGCCCCGATGCTCCCGTCGGGTTCGAAGACGAACTGCGCAATCGCTGTTGCTCGCGATTTGGCCGGATATGCCTGCCAGACGAAGTTCCCGAGGCCCCAGGCAATCGGCTTCCCTTCATACCAACCGAGGGGCTGGAGGACGTGCTGATGGTGACCGAACACGCCATCCGCCCCTGCATCGATGAACGCTTCCGCCAGGCCGATTTCGAACGCTCGCGGATTCGTTGTTCCTTGTTCACCCCAGTGGATCGTGACCAGCACGAGATCTGCGATTTCGTCCGCTGCCCGGATGGCAGCCGTCATCGCCTCCGCAGAGTCACCGTCGGTCATCCCGGGTCGTTCGTCTGTGACGATCCAGGACCCAGTCTCCGGATGAACGCCACCTCCACCGAGGATCGCAATCGTCCAACCGTTCCGATCGACAAGAACGGGGGCGTACGCTTCTTCAGGGGTTTCGCCGGCTCCAACGGGATCGATGCCGACGGCCTCGAGGTTGGCACGGGCGTCGAGCATGGCTTCGAATCCGTAGTCGATTGCGTGGTTGTTCGCGAGGTTGGCGATGTCGACGCCCGCGTCCGCCATCGACGGGAGCGCTTCGGGGTCGCAGCGGAACGTCCAGGGTTTGTTCCACGGTGTCCCCAAGTCTGAAGCCGAGCATTCGAGATTGACGACGGTGAGATCGTCTTGGTTCAACACGTCGTCGAGACCTGACCACGCGTATTCGTAGCCTTTGGAAGGAAAGGACCGAACGAATGTCGGGTCGAGGTTCACGTCGCCGGTCCCGCTGATCACCAAGCGCCCTTTCGGCTCAGGCGGCGGCATTGTGGTGGTTGTTGTTGGTGTGGTTGTGGTCGACTCCTGGACCGTCGTCGAAGGAGAGAGTGTTGTGGTTGAAGACGACGTGCTCGTGGTCGTTTCGGTGGGAAGCGTTGTGATCGGATCGAAGATGTTCGTCGACGGCGGGGAGGCCGAGGCACCGCTCGAACAGGCGCCGAGCGCAGCCGTCAGCACCGCGAATCCGAGAACTCGAAGGAAAGGAACTCGATGCATCGAGAGAACGGTACCGTTTAGGTCTCGGAATGCAGTCGTTCGCGCGCGCTTGGGCGGCCCGCAAGACCGAATCGTCTTCAATCCAGGCAGAGAAGGAGCACACGATGGAAAAGTGGGTCTACCGGTTCGACGAAGTCGACCAGGCCGAAGAAGCAGTTGGCGGCGACTGGGATGCGGTGCGAGGACTGCTCGGGGGAAAGGGTGCAAACCTCGGTGAGATGTCGAGAACCGGCGTACCGGTTCCCCCCGGCTTCACGATCACCACTCGTGCCTGCAACGCCTACCTCGACAACAATGAGAGCTTCCCCGACGGCCTCACCGACCAGCTGGACGACGCGCTGGCGACGATCGAATCGGGGCTCGGCAAGATATTCGGCTCGGCCGACTCGCCGCTTCTCGTTTCCTGCCGCTCGGGTGCCAAGTTCTCGATGCCGGGAATGATGGACACCGTCCTCAACATCGGCATCAACGACGCCGTCCTGCCCGGCATGATTGTCGCGTTCGGCGACGAGCGTTTCGTGTACGACTCCTACCGCCGCCTGGTGCAGATGTTCGGCAGCGTCGTCATGGGTGTTGACGACCACCCCTTCGAAGAAGTCCTGACCGAGGTTCGTGCCGAGGCTGGGGTGGAGACCGACTCCGAACTCGACGCCGCCGCTCTGGCGAAGGTGCTCGAGCGGTTCAAGGCCATCGTCAAGGCCGAGACGGGGATGGACTTCCCGCAGGACCCGCGCGAGCAACTGATGATGGCGGTCGAAGCCGTTTTCAAGTCGTGGAACGGCAAGCGCGCGTTCGCATACCGCGATGCAGCCAAGATCGCCCACGACCTCGGGACCGCCGTGAACGTGCAGACGATGGTGTTCGGCAACATGGGCGACGAGTCGGGAACTGGTGTAGCGATGTCTCGCAACGCCACAACCGGCGAAAACAGGCTCGAAGGTGACTATCTCATCAACGCTCAGGGCGAAGACGTTGTTGCCGGCATCCGGGTCACGCACCCGATTGCCGAACTCGCCGGTGACCTTCCGGCGGCCTACGCCGAGTTCGAGGACTATGCAAAGAAGCTGGAGACCCATTTCCGCAACATGCAGGACATGGAGTTCACGGTGGAGAAGGGGAAGCTGTGGCTCCTCCAGACCCGCGACGGCAAGCGCACCGCCCAAGCCGCCGTCCGTATCGCCGTGGACATGGTTGAAGAGGGCATGATCACCAAGGACGAGGCGCTCATGCGGGTCGAGACCGATCACGTCGACTTCTTCCTCCACCCCCAATTCAACGTCGGGTCGAGGACCGAGGCGGTCGAAGGTGGCCGCAAGATCGCCGTCGGCCTCAACGTTTCACCCGGTGCCGCGGTCGGTGTCGTTGCATTCGACCCCGATCTCGCCGAAGTCTGGGCAAAGGAAGGAAAGCCCGTGATCCTCGGACGTCCGGAGACCAAGCCGGATGATGTGCACGGAATGCTCGCCGCCGAGGGCATCGTCACCACCAGGGGCGGCCGGACGAGCCATGCGGCTCTCGTCGCCCGGCAGTTCGGAAAGCCGGCGGTTGTTGGGGCTTCCGCCCTCGACATCGACCTGACGGCCCGAACGATGAGTGTCGACGACGTTGTGGTCAACGAAGGCGACTGGCTCTCGGTTGATGGAACAACGGGCGAGGTCTTCCTCGGCAAGGTCGAGACCGACGTTCCAGACATCGACGACCCGTGGCTCACGAAGATCCTCGAGTGGGCAGACGAGCGGCGCGATCTCGAGGTGTGGGCAAACGCCGACTACCCGATCGACGCCGAACGTGCCCGTGCCTACGGTGCGCGCGGTATCGGCCTCTGCCGGACCGAGCACATGTTCTTTGAGCCGGAGCGGCTGCCGATCGTCCAGAAGATGATCTTGTCCGACGATCTCGCCGAGCGTGAGGAAGTGACGTTTTCACTGCTCCCGCTCCAGCGTGAGGACTTCGCCGGTCTCTTCCGGGCCATGGATGGCTACCCGGTCGTCATTCGTCTCATCGACCCGCCGTTGCACGAGTTCCTTCCCGGCTGGGGCGAACTCACCAACGACATCGCCGATCTCAGGATCAAGCTCAACGCCGGCGAGGGCGATGCTGATGTGATCGAGGCGGAGATCGCCGAGAAGGCTGCGATGCTTGACCGCGTCGAGGCACTGCGCGAAGAGAACCCGATGTTGGGTCTGCGCGGGGTACGCCTCGGCATCCTGCGTCCCGAGCTGACGCGGATGCAGGTCCGGGCGATCATCGAAGCGGCCTGTCTCGTGGCAGGCGAAGGTGTCGACGTACACCCCGAGATCATGATCCCGCTGACCAGCCACGTGAACGAGCTTGCGCGCCAGCGCAGCGTTCTCGAGAAAGAGGCCAAGGACGTGATGGCCGAGCAGGGCGTCGAGGTCGACTACAAGTTCGGCACGATGATCGAGATCCCTCGTGCGGCCCTGACCGCCGATCAGATTGCCGAGTACGCCGAGTTCATCTCCTTCGGGACGAACGATCTCACGCAGATGACCTACGGGATCAGCCGGGACGACGCCGAGAAGGGCTTCCTCATCGAGTACCTGTCGGAAGCGATCCTCGCCGACAACCCGTTCTTCACCATCGATCCCGACGGTGTCGGGCAGCTGATGGCGATTGCGCTCGAGAAGTCGAAGTCGGTCCGGCCCGATCTCGAGGCGGGAATCTGCGGCGAACACGGTGGCGAGCCCCGCTCGATCGCCCTCTGCCACGAACTCGGCTTGAAGTACGTGAGCTGCTCGCCGTTCCGGGTGCCGATCGCACGCCTCGCTGCAGCGCAGGCCGCGATTGTGAGCCCGAGGTAGGACCGAGAGCAAAGAGCAAAGAGCAAAGAGTCAAGAACAGGGCCCGGTCTTGGCCTCCCTGCGGGGGAGGCTGGGGGCGGGTCCTTTCGTTGGTTGCCGGATGCCGGCTGCCAGCCTTCAGTCCGGGCCCGGTCTTCTGTCTTGGTTCTTGGTTCTTGGCTCGCTCGGCTTCAAGGGAGGGAGGTGGGCGACCGATACCGAACTATGGACGTACTTCAGGGTGATCTTGCTGCATTTCCCATCCGGGATGTTCTGCTGCTGCTTGCGGAGCGACGCCAAACCGGAGTGCTCCGGGTTGAAACGGGGTCGCTGACCGGCCGCATGTTCTTAGTGGACGGTCGCGTCACGTATGCAACGACCCGCGACGGAGATGGTTCGGTTGCTGCTCTCGCTCTCCTCGGCAGTCGGCCGGAACGCGATCGGAGGGGTCGCAACCCCGGGGGAAAGTGGCCAGATCCCGCCCGACCCCTGATTCTCCAACAGATCGGGGAAGTCCTCGTCCGGCTCAGTCATAACGTCTCGGGACGTTTCTGGTTCGTTGAAGGTGTCACAACCCGCGCCTACGGGGAGGACGAGATCCAGCGGTTCGAGGTCGGAGAGGTTCTCGCAGCGGCGGATGGCCGACGCAAGGAGTGGGCCGAGATCTCACGCGTGCTCCCCGATGCCTCAGTCCGATTCGTGATGCGTCCGCACCTTGCGCCGGGCGTGACAAGGGCAGTCATCCCGGCTGCTTCGTGGCCGGTTCTTGCTGCCGTCGGCGACGGATCAACCGTTCAGGAGGTTGCCGAACGCCTCAAGCTCTTCGAACTCTCAGCGGCGCGCCTGGTCGCAGATCTGTATGTGGAGGGCCTCGTGGTCGCGGAATACGGCGCGGCTGAGACACCCGGAACGGTTCTTGTCGATGTCGACGAGGCTGCCTCGTAGACGGTCAGACCGGAGGCGTAGTGCCGATCGCCAACCGAACGATCCACACGACGAGCAGCAGCGCGGCGGTACCTCCGATGACGATGTCGACCCATCGACGATGATGCCATCGGATCCAGCCGGCACGATGTGCCATCCAGATGGTCCACGCTGCGAGCAACTCGGCAACCACCAGGAGGATGAGCGGGTGGTAGCGGAGTGCCTCGACGACGTTCCCACGGACCAGTTGGCCCGCCGCCCTGGTCATGCCGCACCCGGGGCACGCGATACCCGTGCAGTTGGCGAATCCGCAGATCGTCGGACTGGAGTCCGACGGATTGATCGTTGCCAACGCGATAGCCGCGACGAACGGGATCGCGAACATCGATCCCCGTCCCAGTCGGGACTTCGTCGCGAGGGTTGTGGTCACGATGTGGAGGCAACGAGGCCGATGATGAGGAAGACGAACAGGAACACAACACCGATGATCATCAGGACCGTCGAGATGATCCCGAGGATCCGTCCGGCCTGAGCCGTGCCGCGGTTCTGCGGCGGCCTGCGCCCGGCGTCGATTCCGGCGAGTTCCGTGTTCCCCATTACCCATGCGATCGGGCCGAGGATCTGACACACGACAAGCGAGAGGATCCCGAGTACGAGGATGGTCGTGGCCTGGCTGTCTTCCGGGTAGTACTGGTCAGTCATGGGGACCAGTATGGCCTGACCGACCCGTTCCGCGCTACTTTTCGAGTGGTCGTGATCGCTGGACGCGGGCCGCCCTCTGTGCGGACGGCCCGCGGTTCACAGCGGGCCCTAGCTCCGCCCCGAACCGGTCAAAGGTTGGTCTTCCTCGATGGCGGTGAGATCGATGATTTCGGCGATCTGCTCGGTGTAGGGCGTAGCGAGCGCCGCCAGGTCGTGGATCTTGATTTCCACTTCGGTGATCGCGGCCCGTAGATGATCGAGCCGGGATGAGATCCGCAGTTCTTCGCGTCGCGCTTCACCAACGATTTCGTTTGCGATGCTGTCGGCCTCTTCTGCGACCTCGGCCAACCGAGCTTCAACGGCCCGATCGCTGAGTTCACGGACTCGCTCTCGGTCGCCGACCGCAGCTGCCCGAGCATTCTCGGCTTCAAGCAAGACCTCGAACGATGCGTCCTCGGCGTCGGCCACCTGTGTGGCCCATCGCTCGTGGGCGTCGATCACGACCTTGTCGTGGTCGAAGTGCATCCGATCGATCTTCGCTCCGGCCTCGGCCAGCCGGGTTTCGGCGTCGCGCTGAGCGTTGGCGACGATCGTGTCGGCGCGAGCCGCGCCCTCTGCGATCATTTCCTGACGGGTGGTCTGAGCAGCCGCAAAGGTTCGCCTGATGGCGTCTACCGAGTCGTCGGCTTCCTTGACCCTGGCTTCCAGGGAAGCCGTGTCCTTCTCGTAGGCCTGGAGCGTTGATACCAGGCGATCCATGACGCGATCAACCTCGACCGGGTCGTAGCCCTTGCGGCGTACGCTCCCGAATCGGTGCGCCTTGACAGTTGATGCCTCGATCTTCATGCGTCGTTCTCCCCCGGATTGCCCCGTCCGCTGCTAGCCCCTGCAAACCTTGCAGAGCGACCGGGTTGGTCGCAGTCAGAGGGAAACCCTACGACGAGTTCCGCAGCGCCGCAAGGGGTTATCACCTCTGACGGGAGTTCTCAGGCCATGATTCGCCGGCAGAGTCCTAGACGAGCGGCCGTGAGTCGGGTAGAACGGTCACATGCACCGCATCACCGTCGACATCAACAAGGAATGGCTGTCCGTCGCGGACATCTGCGAATACATGGATGTGTCCCCGTTTGTTGTGACGAGCCAGTTGCGGTCCGGTGGCCTTCCCGCGGTCAAGTTTGGTCGGGAGTGGCGGGTGGCTCGGCAAGACTTCGAGGATTGGATCAACATCCAGCGCGAGCAGACAGAAGTTGTTGTCGACACGTAGGTGACGTCGGCTCCTGTTCTCCGATTCGTGTTCGTGCGCTCACCGTGGAGAAAGCGCAACCCTTGCACGCCGATCCGCTTTCCGAGTTGTCGTGCGCCGCCGCAGTCGGGTGAACTGTTGGATCATCGGACTCTCGGCTCTATCCGGCGGCACTGGGGCGGGGTAGCCTCGGTTGTAGTCGACCCAGAGGAGGTCAAGGTGCTGGATCAGGATTCGATTGATCGGCTCAGGGAGGTTGCCACAGGGGACTTCCCCGTGTTGTCCCTCTACGTGAATCTCGAACCAGGCCCCGAATCCCTTCGAACCGTTCCGGCTCGAATCAAGGAACTCCTCGCCCATGCTGAAGAGGAGTCGTCGACCCTGCCTCGCTCACAACGAATCTCCGTCCGTTCGGATATCCAATCGTTGTTGAGCGACATCGGGCGATTCGGATCGGACCTCGGCCGCAGTGTCGCCACGTTCCAGTCGAACGGTGCCGGACTCGACGAGCACCTCACGCTCCCCGGTCCGGTGCGTGACCGCGCAATTGTCGATTCCGTTCCGTACCTCCGTCCGCTCGAGGCGATGATCGAGCACTACCCGCGGTTCTGTGTGGCCGTGGTCGGCAGCCGTCTCGCCTCGATCTTCCGGTTCGCTATGGGCGAGCTCGAGACGTGGGAGGAGATGAGAGACGAGGAGGTCCGCAAGTCGAACTTCGGCGGATTCTCCGGCTACGAGGAGCAACGCGTGCGGGCGCACTCGGACGAGGTGATCAAGAAGCACTATCGGAACCTCGGCTCACGGCTCGCAAATCTGCGGCGGGCCGACGGCGGTTTTGATCTCTTGATACTCGGTGGTTCCGATGCACACGTAGCGGGTGCACTCGCGGCTCTCCCACCGGATGTTGCGAACCTCCTAGCCGGCAGCTTCACCATCGATCCCGGCGCGATGACGCCGCCGATCGTTCTTGCGCTTGCTACCGACGTCGCGGAGGAATGGGAGGAGCAGAACGAGAAGCGACTCGTCGCTGACCTCTTCGACGCCGCGGCTTCCGGAGGGGCGGCGACCCTGGGCCTCGAAGGAGTGTGCGCAGCGGTGAATCGACGTGCTGTTGACGTCCTGTTTGTCCAGGTTGGACATGCTATCCCCGGCTCGGCCTGCGCCGATTGCGGGTGGGTGAGTTGCCGCATGGAGCCCGGCTGTCCGGTGTGCGACGCAACGCTCAGGCGTGTGCCCGATCTCGTTGATCGGCTTGGCGACTCGGTGCGCTCGGCTGGTGGAACGGTGCAACACATTCTCAGCGAAGGGCCGCTCGCCGAGGTCGGCGTGGGGGCGCAGCTGCGGTACGCGATCCCAATGGTCGATCCGACCTAGTTGCCACTGGAGTAGCGTTACCGGTCCCTTGAAGGAGGACCTGTGCCGCGGACCGTTGCTGTGGTTCTAGCAAACGAACCCGGATCCGGATTTGTCGGATCAAAGTACCTCGGCGACATAGGCGGGGCCACGTTGATCGATAGGGTGTTGAACGATATCTCCCATTGGCCAGTTGATGACACGGTGGTTGTTCTCGGTCCGGATGCCGAAGAGATCCTTCAGTCCATGGCACCTACCGACGCAACGGTCGTGATCGATCTCGAATGGAGTGAAGGGTCGGCTGCTTCGGTCCGGGTGGGTCTCGACGTCGTCATGCGGGGACCGGCAACGGACTCCGTGGTGATTGCTCTCGCCGACCAGCCCGGGATCAGCGCCGATGATGTCGAGGCTCTCCTCGAAGCGGCCGAAGGTGCCGCTGCATCGGTCCCGAAGTACCGATATCGACGTGGCTTCCCGGTTGTACTGGGCCGGAGCATCTGGGAGCGCCTGCTCGGCTCAGAGGGTGACCTCGATCTGCTCGACGTGCTCGGGAGCCACCCGGACGGAGTGCAAGAGGTGTGGTTCGAGCATCTTGCTGGACCACGAATTCGGACACCGGACGACATCCGGAGAGGCTGATCGCTGCGGCGGATGGACCGACGCCGATCGCGTCCGGTAGCATTGCGGCCGCACCATTTCCGGATCGAAAGAAAGAGGGGCTCGGAATGGCATCGATCTCGGCGATCCAATCCATGGATCACCGCAGCGCAACCAAGCTGCGCAAGGCCGGAGTCCGCACCACCGATTCTCTCCTCAAAGTCGCGGCAACCCGCACCGGGCGACGACGCCTTTCCAAGGACACTGGATTACCCGAGGCCGACATTCTCGGATGGGTGAATCGCGCAGACCTGCTGAGGATCACAGGGGTCGGTTCCGAGTACGCCGACCTTCTCGAAGTTGCAGGTGTTGACACGATTCGAGAGCTGCGCCGCCGAAACCCCGATCGATTGCTCGAAGCGATGGCCGAGCTGAATCTGAGGAAACGTTTGGTGCGGCGACTCCCCACGGATGGGATGGTCCGAGAGTGGATCGAGGAAGCCAAACATCTCGAGCCGCTCGTCACCCACTAGTGGCCTGAACGCGACGAAGCCCCGACCAGCCGGCCGGGGCTTCGTGTCGAGTCGGAAGGTTCTACTCCTCGGTGGAGGCCTTTTTCGGGGCCGTCTTCTTCGCCGTTGACTTGGGTGTGGCTTTCTTGGCCGTCGTCTTCTTCGCCGTTGACTTGGGTGTGGTCTTCTTGGCCGTCGTCTTCTTCGCCGTCGTCCTCTTGGGTTTCGGCGTCTCCGCTTCGACCTCAACCTTCACCGGTTGTGGACCAGCGACTCCCGGAGTGAACTGCTCACGCCAGTTGTGGAGGGCTGTCTCGAGTTGCTCACGCAGGACTTCGACGCGCTCCTGGAACTGATCGACGTCTACCTTGACCTGAAGCTGTTCGACGACCTTCGCCTCCTGGATCAGGTCGACGCTCTCCTGGATCTGCTCGACCACCTTGGATTCGCGGATCGCTCCTGTGACCTCGCGGCCTGCGGTCTCGAGATCCTCCAAGGAGGTCTCGGTGAGCAGATCGTTGCTGAAGTCGATGAACTTGCGGCCCGCCACCATGGGCGTTCCGACTGCTGCATAGAACGCCTTCTTGACATTCTCTTTCTGGGTATCCATGACTGAGGTCATGTTGCCTCCTCTTGTTGGTTGCCGGCAAAACTCCGGTAGATCTCTGCCAGCGCCTGCTTCTGTGACTTTGTGAGGGTCGGGTCGGACGCTATTGCTTCTTCGACTCCGGAACGTTCGACATCGTCGAGCAGCCCGGCACGTTCGTAGAGCGATTCGGTTCGAATGTCCAGAGCCCGAGCAATCGACATCAGGATTTCCGCCGACGGCTTGCGAAGTCCTCGTTCGATCTGAGAGAGATACGGATTCGAGATACCGGCTTGATCGGCGAGCTTTCGAACGGACATCGCGGAGCGTGTCCTCTGTTCTCTGATGAATGCTCCCAGATCCGGGACCGTCGGGCTTTTCACAATGATTGCATTATATCCCAGGACGCTAGCTATTGCTAGCACTTGCCCTGGCCGTTCACCCGGTCTAGGAGAAGGCCGTCCCGCGTGCCGCGAGCTGAGCGTCGAGTGTGCTCTGGACGGACCGCCGAATCGCCTCGGACCGCTCGAGCATGCGCAGTGGGTCCGGCTCGTTGCCCGGGTTTTCCGGCATCACCGGCGGGAGGAACCGAATGTGCCAGCGAACCGGAAGCGGAATCGGGTTGAGAAAGATGGCGATCTCTTCGACCCGTTGCTGCGGGAAGACCATTCGAACCAACTGTGCGAGACGTTTCGAAACCGCCACCGCCGGGTGGACCTCTTCGGCTCCGAGGATCGCGACCGGGATGATTGGCACACCGGTCGTTTCGGCGAGGTGGACGAACCCACCTCGACCGAAACGTTGCACGTGGTAGGCCTGCCAGACCGGCTTCATGAAGCCAGATTCACCCTCCGGGAACACACCGAGGAGCCCACCGTGCTCGAGGACGTGGCGGGCGTCGTCACGGCTCGCGTACACGGCCCCCACCTTGCGATACATATGCGAGATCCAGGGGAGCATGTTGAAGACCTCGGTCGCGCTCACGCGCACCCGGCGGGGCCGCTCAGCAGCGTTCAGGACGGCAAGGGAGAGCATCGCAGCGTCGTAGGGGAGCGCCGCCCCGCCATGATTCGCAACCAGCATTGCCGGCCCATCCATGGGGACGTTTTCGATTCCCTCGACGTCGACGCGGAAGTAGTCGAAGTAGAAGCCGTTCATCACATGCCACACCATTTCGTGGATCACCGGGTCGAGCCCGATCGGATCCACGTCGTACGTGGCGAGGTGAAGATGGCGGAACAGGGTCGGCCAGGTCTCGAATCCCAGGCGTCCGGTCGCCGGCACGGCGACGTCGTAGCGACCCCGGCCGGTGTGCAGTGCGCAGGTCTCGAATCCGCGAAGGTTCGGAAGTCCACATCCGTGTCCCTCGATACTGCGCCATTCACAACGACCTTTCGGATCGACAAAGCCGGAGAGCCGTTCGTAGAGTCGGGTGCGCCGGGCGCGGGCCTCGATTCGATCTTCCTGGCTGACACCGGGGATCGGCATTACCGAAACCGCGAATTCCTGGGCCTGGGCGGCCGCTTCGGCTTCCTCGATGGCGAGTGCGTCGATGAGTTGAGCCCTGGTCATCTTCGAACGGCCGGGGAGGTCGAGGGCACGGGCATAGTCGAGGAGTTCAGTCTTCTTCATCGCGGCCAGGGTTTCGCGAGTCATCGGCGAACCTCAGCCGGCACCCGCCCATACCCCACCATCGTCGTCTGGCGGCACGTGAACTCGGGGACGAACCCGAGGACCGACTCCAAGCCGGTCGTGTCCATAACCCGTCCGTGCTTCAGGAGAGCGATGGTGTGCTTTGGGAGTGCAATGCCGCTTCTCGCCAGTCCGCGCAGCGCCGCGTGGAATGCCCGTTTCGGGAGCGGTTGGGGGACCCTCCGTCCGAGTCGCAGGATGCGTGAGAGATAGAGCTGGCCGCGCCCCGCAACATTGAACGTCCCGGGAACCGGTTGACCGATCGCGTGCAGGAAGGCCCTGAGGGCATCACTTTCCGAGAGCAGCTGGAGACGAGGATCGAAGCCGAGCAAAGTCGGCACGCCGGGGAGGGTCAGATAGGCGCTGATTGGGTTTCCAATCGACGGGCCGAAGATCGGCGCAAGGCGGAGGATCGTGTAGTCGACGTGATCATGTCGCTCAGCTGTCTCGCGAACGAAGAGCTCCATCTGCTCGAGATCGCGTTGGTAGCGACCTCCGGTCGGTTCGAGTCTCGATTTCGCCGAGACGACAGACGGTGATCGCGGCCCGGCGCCGTAGACCGCACCGTCCGACTTGACGACAACATGACGTACCGTCGTGCAGCGACCGATTGCGCCGAACAAGGCCTGCGCACCAACCGTGGTCTCCTCATGGGCTCGCATGGACCCGTGGAGAGCCGAGCGATCAACGGTCTGGAGGTGAACCACCGTGTGTGGCTTCAGGTCGAGGAGATACCGGGCGAACGACAGATGATCGATGTCGATTCGTTCGAAATGTGACACGAAACGTTCAACCGGGTCGAGGTCGTCGACGGCGAACACCTCGGTGTCAGGAGTCCGCTCGAGATGCTGAATGAGCCGGCCACCGGTGCGGGTGGCCGCACCCGTGACGAGGATGCGCCGCATTGGCAGCAGAGTAGAGAAGCCGCGTGACCTCCGGCGAGCCGGAGGCAAGAGCAAAGAGCAAAGAGCAAAGAGCAAAGAGCAAAGAGCAAAGAGCAAAGAGCAAAGAGCAAAGAGCAAAGAGCAAGCAGGGGTTCGGTGTCTTTGTTCTTTCGTCTTTGCTCTCTTCTTCGACAACCGAT
>Ga0272442_10000568_pt1 | contig 57796 bp, 54 predicted proteins | sample SSMForm2O_FD_200262 | JGI IMG/M metagenome (GOLD analysis project Ga0272442, IMG submission 200262) | Marine sediment archaeal communities from Little Sippewissett salt marsh, Falmouth, MA, United States - SSM-Form-2O | ecosystem: Environmental > Aquatic > Marine > Wetlands > Sediment ...
TATCGCTAATATCTAAATAAATGATTTCACTTACTCTCATACCTGTACCATACAACATTTCCAGGATCACCCTATCCCGTATTCCGGAAGTTTTTCCGGTTTCAGTTGAATCAATCAACTTGTTGATTTCTTGTATATAAAGAAAATAAGGCAATTTTTTATCTATTTTTGGTATGATTAAATTCAAAGCTGGATTTGATTGAATTTTCCCATTTTTCATCAAATATTTAAAAAATGAACGAATTGTAGATATCTTTCTGGCAACGCTTTTTTGGGAATAACTTTTATCTTTTAATTGAACGATATATTTTCTTAAATTTATGTGATTGACTTTTCCAATGTCTATATTTTTATTGTTTCCAATTAAAAAATTTCTGAATTGAAATAAATCATTTTCATAAGATAAAATAGTGTGGTATGAATAATTTTTCTCGTTTTTTAAATAGTTTTTAAATTCATTGATCAATTTTTTCATCATATTTCTCTTCTATTTTTTTTCAACAAACACTTTGTAATGACATTCTGAATTGGAACATTCATAATAATCACCTTTTTTTTTGTCCTGGGTAATGACCATAATTGAATGACATTCAGGACATTTTTTATTTACCGGCCTTTTCCATGAAACAAAAGAACATTTCGGATAGTTACTACACCCATAAAATATTCTTCCTTTTTTTGTTCTCCTTTGAATGATTTCGCCATTACAATCTTTCTCGGCACAGGGAATACCAATTTTTTCTAAAAAAGGTTTTGTATTTTTACATTCCGGAAATCCAGAACAAGCGAGAAATTTTCCAAAACGACCATGTTTTATAAGCATTTTTTCACCACATTTTTCACAGATTTCCTCACTATACACTGGTTCCAATGTTAATTTTTCAGCTTTATTGGCTTCTTCCAGATCTTTGGACAAAGATTGATAAAATTTTCTTAGTACATCAATCCATTCTTTCCCGTTGCTTTCGATTTCATCCAATTCTTTTTCCATTTTCGCTGTAAAATAGATATCAACGATATTTGAAAAATAATTATTCAAAAATAAATTGACTTTTTTCCCGATATCTGTGGGAAAAAATTTCTTTTTCAGCTTTTCTACATACTTACGTCTCATAATAGTATCTATGGTTGGAACGTAGGTACTTGGTCGACCAATGCCTTCTTTTTCCATTCTTTTAACCAAACTGGCTTCTGAATATCTTGATGGAGGCTTAGTAAAAAATTGGTCTTTTTTGATTTCAATCAAATCGAGCTTATTTCCTTTTTCTAAGGGTGGAAAATCGATATTACCTATGTTGTTCTGACTGTAAACTTTTAGAAAACCATCAAATAATACTTCAGAACCACTTGTCTTGAAAATATATTTTCCTACTTCAATATCGATTGACATTTTCTTTAAACGGGCATCATTCATTCTACTGGCAACAAATTTACTCCAAATAAGTTGATAAAGCTTGAATTGATCCTTGTCTAAATATTCTGACAATGATTCAGGGTCATTATGGATTGATGTTGGTCTGATTGATTCATGGGCATCCTGTATTTTATTATTTTTAGCTTTGTTGGTTTTTTTTTGAGTAGAATTAATTTTTTTTACATATTTTTTCCCAAAAGTGCTTTCTATATATTTTTGGGCTTCAATTTTGGCCTCGTCAGATACCCTGAAAGAATCAGTTCGCATGTAAGTGATTAATCCTGTGGTTCCCTTTTTCCCCAAATTGATTCCTTCGTATAATTTCTGGGCAACAAACATGGTTTTCTTGATAGGAAAATTCAATCGGGTAAAAGCTTCTTGCTGCAATGTGCTGGTTGTGAAAGGAAAAGGTGTCTTTTTGAACTCTTCTTTTATAACTACTTTTTTCACAAATGCATCATTCTTTTTAATTTCTTCGACAATTCTTTTGGCATCATTTTCGTTATCGATTTGAACCTTTTTATTGCTTATTAATGCTAACTTGGCTTCAAATGAATTTGATTTAACATCTCCTTTTTCCTTGAATAAAGCAGAAATCATCCAATATTCTTCCTTTTTAAATTTCTCTATTTCTTCTTCTTTTTCACAAATAAGTTTTAAAGCAGCAGACTGTACTCTTCCTGCGCTTAATTTCCTTTTAATTTTTGTCCATAGCAAAGGGCTTATCTTATAACCGACCAACCGGTCTAAAATTCTCCTGGTTTTTTGTGAATTAACCATATTTTCATCGATTTCACGAGGTGATTCAATAGCATTTAAGACTGCTCTTTCTGTTATTTCATTAAAACTTACTCGGTTTAATTTATCTTTTATGTTGAGTTTCTGGGCAATATGCCAAGCAATAGCCTCTCCTTCCCTATCCGGGTCAGTTGCCAAAAATACTTTTTCCTTTCCTTTTAAATACTTTTCCAGTTCTTTTAAAGTCGTTCTCTGTTTTGGCACAACTACATATTTTGGTTCAAAATCTTTATTGACATTAACCCCTAATGTGGTTTTTGGTAGATCAATCAAGTGTCCCTTGCTCGATTTTATCATATAATTTTTACCCAATATTTTTCTTAAGGTTTTTTCTTTTGTTGGAGATTCAACTATAACAAGAAATTTGCTCATTTATTTACCTCTGAATTTAGTTAAGAATATTTATTTTCCCATTAATCGATAAAAAATATCTACTTGCCATGAGGGTAATATTATCGCTTCGTGAGGGCAGTGTTCATCGCAACAAAAACAGGAAATACATTTTTTACGATCAGCTTCAGGATATTTATTTTTTATGGTCATCGCTGAAACGGGACACACTTCCACGCATTTTTTGCATATCTTACACTTTCGCTGATTCACTATTGGTTTCACCGTTGCGAAATTAAAAACATGGGGAACAGCTTTCTTTATTATCCTCTGTATCGGTCCATTTCGCGGAGCTCTAAACCCGTGAATTCTTTCCAATTTTCCATCTATTTCCAAATTTGAAATATTGATTTCACCCAAGTTTCTGTCGTTTGCCAATCGTAATAATTCAACAGAATTCGGATCTAAACCCATCATAAAAGCAGTAACTGCATCCATTGATACGCCATTATCGCTACCCATTATTTTATTGATTTGCCGCTTCCTACCATTTGTCGGTCCCATGCCTTCCATGCCAACAATAGCATCCATAATATTTAAATCTGGTACTCTTATTTGATAAATATCGATAAGCAATTCTGCAAATTCTGCAATAGAGTGCGAAAAAGTATGCAACTTTGCTTTTTTGCCACCAGGAATTATTCCAAACATATTTTTTATAGCACCAGTGATAGTAGTTAAACTGTGTGTTTTAAATTTTGGAACATTAATAATAAAATCTGCATCAATTATTATTTTAGAAATATAAAGGCTTTTTATAAATCGCGATTTCATTTCAACTTTTTCAACTTTTTCTGCAATATTTCTAAAATAGCCTTTGGATGCCCTAAAGATACCCGTCGTTTTGGCAATCTTTATAGGGTCAAAATGTATGCTTCCCGAATTATCACCAACAATAATTCTTTTTGTATTATATTTTTCCAGTTCCACAATAATTGCATTGACTACTTCTGGATCGGTTGTTGCCCCCTTTTCAGGTGGAAAAGCACCAATTAAATTTGGCTTAACTAAAACAATCTTGCCTGAAACTCTTTTTTTTACATTATATTTTTCAAATATTTCTTTAATGATTTCGGGTAGTGTATTTTTAATCGTATCTTTTATGATTACTTTGGTCACTATTTCGCTTTCCTCAACTCTTTTTGCTTTATTCTACATCTTTTATTTATTTATTTTACTTCATCGCTACCTTGTCCAGAAATTTTTTTCCTTTCCATTTTTTAGTCTTAAAATATTTGCACGATGGCTATACAGAGCCAAAGCAAGTATAATGAAACTAAAAATAATATATTCCATGGGTTGATTTAATCCTATCATTAGAAGTACTAATGTGATCATTGATAAAATAGATGCCAAGGAAGCATATTTTGAAAGAGCAATGACAATTAACCAAATCAATGCAGATAAAAGTGCTATCTTGGGATTCAGGGCAAGAATAACACCATAGGTAGTTGCAATTCCTTTTCCCCCTTTAAACCTTAAAAATATAGACCAATCATGACCACCAATAACTGCCAAGCCGCCAAGGATAATAATCCATAAATTGTTAATATTAAAAATGTAAAACAAATAAATTGCCACCCAACCTTTTAATAGATCTCCAATTAAAACAATAAATGCAAGCCAGGGGCCCAATATTCTAAAAGCGTTGGTTGCACCGATATTCCCGCTCCCATAATCTCTAATATCTATTTTTTTTATAAGTTTTGCTAAAATATAACCGAAAGGCAATGAGCCCATTAAATAGCAAGCGATGATAATAATTAAATCTTTCATTTATTTTTTTCTTTTATCCTTTCTTTCATTTCTATCTTTTCTGGTTAATTTTAAAACAACAGGTGAACCCTCAAAACCATATTTATCATATAAAGCATTTTCCAAGTATTTTTGATAGGAATTGTACATCAAATTAGGATTATTTACAAATAAAAGAAATTTCGGTGGCTTTATACCTACCTGAGCGGCATAGTTAATCTTTAATGCGTGCCGGTTAATATATTTGGGAGGATTTCTTCGAATAACTTCTTTGAAAAAATTATTGAGTTGCGGTGTTGGAATCCTTCGACAATATTCTAAAGATATTCTTTTTATCACTTTGAATATTTCTTTAACATTATATCCTGTAAGAGCAGAGGTAAATACAATAGGAAAATTTTTAGCAAATGGCAGTTCGTATTTCATTTCTGCAATAAGCCATTTTTTGTCTACTTGACCTTTTATCAGATCAAATTTATTTAAGATGATAATGCCTGCTTTTTTAGATTCATTGATAAAATCTGTTATTTTCTTATCCTGCATACTCACCCCCTGAGTTGAATCTATGACTAATAAGACAATATCCGAGCTTTTAACCGCTTCCATGGCCCTCAGAGAACTATAGTATTCAATATCCTCTTTAACTTTAGTTTTATGTCTTAGTCCTGCCGTGTCAACAAAAAGTATTTTTAAAGAATCCCTGCTATGTTTAATTTCGATTGCATCTCTCGTTGTTCCCGGATAATCACTTACAATCAATCTCTCTTCTCCTAAAATATTATTCAATAAACTTGATTTCCCAACATTTGGTTTTCCGAGAATAGATATTTTTATTAAATCTTCTTCTTCTGGTATATCGTTATTTCTTTCCGGAAAAAACGATACAATTTTATCTAGCAATGGTTCGATTTTTATACCGTGTTCTGCTGAAATAATTGAAGCCTCACCAAATCCTAACTCATAAAAATCATATAAGTTCTGTTCACTGCCTTGAATATCTCCCTTATTTGCAACTAATATACTAGGCTTATTGCTTTCTCGTATCATTTTTGCAACTTTGAAATCATCAGTATTAATTCCTTCTTTAATGTCTACCAACAATAGAATCAGATCTGCTTCATTTATCGCTAAATCAGTTTGATTGATTATTTTTTTGTTAATACCTTCTCTTTCTTCAATATCAACACCACCGGAATCAACCAGGATGAATGGTTTTCCTTTCCATTCACATTCGGCATAGATTCTATCCCGAGTAATTCCTGGCTCATCTTTTACGATGGCCTTTCTTTTTCCAGCTATTCGATTAAATAATGTTGATTTGCCAACATTGATTCTTCCGATTATCGATACAATTGGTATATTCATAAACTCTCTCTTATTGATTTCATATTTTTCGAAATACTTTTCAAAATTTAACCATGCTTTATGGTATTTCTCATTTTTATTAAAGTTGCTTTTGGTTGAGCACTTTTGAAGATAAGCGATCCAGTTACTATAATATTTGCACCGGCACTTATAACCTCGTTTATATTTTTAAAATTAATTCCACCATCGACCTCCAAATCAAAATACCGTTGACTTTCTTCCATCATTATTCGTGCTCTCTTTATTTTGCCTAACATTTCCGGAATGTATTTTTGACCACCAAAACCGGGATTCACAGTCATCACTAATAATTTATCTATTTTTTTAATCACATATTCTATCGTATTTAATGAAGTTGCTGGATTTAAAGCCAATCCGCATTTTGCACCAAAATCTTTTATCTGTTGAATCAATCTATCAAGATGTTTGGTTGTTTCTACGTGAACAGTAATAATATCTCCACCAGCCTCTATAAATGATTTAATATGTTTTTCGGGATTTTCTATCATTAAATGAACATCCAGAGGAATAGAAGTTCTTTTCTTAATAGATGCTACTACTTTAGCTCCAAAGGATATATTGGGAACAAAAGACCCATCCATAATATCCAAATGGATCAAATCAGCATTTCCTTCATTAATCATGTCAATTTGTTTTCCCAATTGAAGAAAATCTGCGTCCAGCACAGAAGGAGCTATTTTTTTTTCCAACATAATTTTTTTCTCCTTTGATAAACTGATAAATAATTATTTTAGAAATCTTTTGCATCTTTTCTTAAGCAATAATGATTCATTTTTTACTTACAATTTAATGCAAGCAAACAATTAAATAATTGATTTTAAAATTGAATATGAAATATTTTTTTTAATTTTTAATTATTTTAACATACAATTTATACAATATTATACCACTTTAATCAATTGGGTGCTTAAAAGAAAGAAAAATGCAGAGATAGGATGACATTATGTATTTCGACATTAAAAAAAGATTTGATAGGTTCTAAAAATTAATTTAGCCAAATCTTACGGTCAAGACTTCGATATTGTATCGCTTCTGATAAGTGAGATATTTCTATTTTCTCAGAATGTCCCAAATCTGCAATTGTTCTGGATACCTTTAAGATGCGGTCGTAAGCCCTTGTGCTTAGATTCAATTTATCCATGGCTGTGCAAATCAAATTTTCACCTTTCGAACCAACCTGGCAGTATTTTTCAATATCTTTTCTTGACATTTGAGAATTATTATAGATATTTTCTTCTTTAAACCTTTTTCTTTGTATGCTCCTTGCAGATTGGATTCTTTTTTTTATTTGCATAGAATCTTCGGCAGCGTTTTTTTTTATCACTTCTCTATAATCAATTCTTGGAACTTCAACATGAATATCTATTCTGTCTAATAAAGGTCCGGATATTTTTGAGCGATACTTAATAATTTCAGATGAACTGCAAGTACATTCTTTGACTGGATCACCATAAAAACCACATGGACAGGGATTCAAAGAAGCAATGAGCATAAAAGAAGCCATGTAAGTAATCGATCTTAACGAACGCGAAATAGTTACAATTTCATCCTCTAATGGTTGTCGTAATGATTCCAGTGCATTTCTTGAAAATTCTGGTAGTTCATCCAGAAATAAAACACCATTGTGTGCCAAGCTAATTTCTCCAGGTTTAGGAATCCTTCCGCCACCAATCAATCCAACATTACTAATAGTATGATGTGGTGCCCTAAATGGTCTTTTTGTAATTAAAGACGTGTTTGAAGGCAATAAATTTGCAATACTGTAAAGTTTGGTAATTTCTATTGATTCTTCCAATGTAAGAGATGGCAAAATACCAGGTAATCTGCGAGCGAGCATAGTCTTACCGGAACCGGGAGGACCCATCATAATCAGGTTATGGCCTCCAGCAGCTGCCACTTCGAGAGCTCTTTTGGCATGCTCTTGTCCTTTTACTTCAGCAAAATTCAATTGGGTGACATCGCTTTCTTTAAATATCTTCTCTGTGTTTATTTCGATGGGTTCTATATTGATTTTTCCGTTCAAAAAATCTATTGTTTGATTTAATGAACCTACCGGAAAAACATCTAGATCTTTTATTACTCCCGCCTCATCGGCATTCTCTCTTGGGACAACTATTTTCTTTATACCAGCCACTTTAGCCATAATAGCTATCGGTAATACACCACTAACCGGTTTTACAGATCCATCCAGTGATAATTCACCAACAAAAATTATCTTCTTTAATTGATCATTTTCTATTTGACCACTTGCAGATACAATACCAAGTGCGATAGGCAAATCAAAAATAGGACCTTCTTTTTTAATATCGGCAGGAGCAAGATTAACTGTAATTCTTTTTCTTGGGAACTCAAATTCGGAGTTTTTAATTGCAGAACGAACTCGCTCTCGTGATTCCTGAACGGCTGTATCGGGTAATCCAACTATGTTAAACAAAGGCAAACCAGAACGAATGTCAACTTCAACTTCGACCAAAAAAGATTCTACTCCAAATGTTGCTGCACTGAATAACTTCGATAACAAATACAACACCTACTTTTTTTAAATTTGTTGAACATTAAATGGATTATTTTTTTCATTAATGTAAAAAGCATTTTCGATATGTTGAATTTTTTCAAGACAATTTGTTTTGGAGAAAATAACCAGGATTACATCAAATCGATAATTCTTTTCCTTTAATCCTTTTTTTGCGATATACCCTGAGGCAGTTTTAATTATTTTTTTCTGTTTATTTGAGTTAACTGTTTCTTCCGGATAACCATATTGAGTCGACTTTCGCGTTTTTACTTCAATAAATACGATTTCTCCACTTCTCTCACCAATTAAATCAATTTCCCCCAAAAAACTACGATAATTAATTTCTCTTACAAAGTATTTCTTTTTTTTTAAATATTCCAGGGCAATTCCTTCTCCAATTTTTCCCAATTGATTCATAATACCCCATCTTTATTTACTTTACTTTTCTTTTCCTGGAAGAACACCTGCAAATGTTTTTCTATGAACTTTAGTAGCTTGATATTTTCGTAGTGCTTTAAAATGACCAGGAGTACCATATCCCTTATTTTTTTTAAAATCAAACTGAGGGAATTCCCGATGAATATTATTCATCAGATTATCTCTGTAGACTTTGGCAATAATTGATGCAGCAGCGATAGAAATACTTTTATCTTCTCCTTTTATCAAAGCTAATTGAGGAATTGCAATCTTGGGAATTTTAAAACCATCTACCAATAGACAATCGGGTCTATTTTTAAGGTTTCCAATGGCTTTTTTCATAGCAAGAAAGGTTGCCTGTGCAATGTTAATCCTATCTATCATTTCAGCCTCAACAATTCCAATTCCTACGTCTATAGCTTTTTTTAATATTTCTTGGTATATTTCCATCCTTTTTTTTGGTGAAAGTTTTTTTGAATCTTTAACGTTTAGAATAAAAATATTTTTTGGCAAAATAACTGCAGCCGATACAACAGGTCCGGCAAGAGAACCTCTTCCTGCTTCATCTATACCCGCTATCAAATGTTGGCCTTCCAACTGAAACTTATTTTCATAATGATAAAGATTCTGGATGCGCAGTCTTTCTTCATATAGCCTTTCTATTTTCTTTTTGTACCGAATGAAAATTGTTCTTGTTTTTTTCAATATATTTTTTACATATGACGGAGAGTATTTTTTATCTTTTTTCTTTTACCGTACTTTTCTTTCCAACTCTGTCTCTCAGATAATATAATTTTGCCCGTCTTACTTTGCCTTTCTTTAGTACAACTATTTTTTTTATATTCGGAGAATGTAATTGAAATACTTTTTCTACACCAACACCTTTTGATATTTTTCTTACTGTAAATGTTTCTCTTGTTGCGCTGTGATTTTTTGCAATGACTATGCCTTTAAATACCTGGATTCTCTCTCTGGTTCCTTCGATTATTTTTTGGTGAACTTCAATAGTATCACCTGCAATAAAATCGACATCTCTTTCTATCGCCTGTTCTTTTTCAATTTGCTCTATATAATCTATCATAAATATCATCCTTTCCAATTATTCTTTCATTTTTTTATTTACATATCTTCAATCTTTTTTTCTATTTTTTTAACCATACATTCATCTTCATTGGTTAAGTTTTTTTTAGCAAATATATCCGGTCTTCTGAGTAAAGTCCTTATGAACGATTGTTTTTTTCGCCACTTTTCTATTTTTTCATGATTCCCGGACAATAAAACTTCCGGCACTTTCAAGCCCTCAAACTCATCCGGTCTTGTATAATGAGGATAATCAAGTTCTTCGTGATAGAACGAATCATTGATCATAGATTCCTCTTTGCCTAAAACACCAGGAATCATCCTTGAAACTGCATCAACCATCAACATGGCAGGTAATTCTCCTCCGCTGACAACAAAATTACCGATAGAAACTTCCTCAGCATCCAATAATTTGGTGACACGCTCATCAATTCCTTCATATCTTCCACATATAATAACTACTCTTCTTTGTTTTGAAAAATTTTTCGCCATCTTTTGCGTAAATATCTTTCCCTGAGCTGAAGTTATCAGTACTTTTAACGGAAATTGATTAATACTGTTTAATCTCAGCTCCTGAATAGCCCGGTATATAGGTTCGGGTTTTAACACCATGCCAGGACCGCCACCATAAGAGTAATCATCAACTGTTCTGTGTTTATCAGTACTAAAATCCCTAAGGTCGATAATATTTATTTTTATCAAATTTTTTTCCTGCGCCCTTTTTATGATGCTCTCAGAAAAAGGACTTGTAAACATATCAGGAAATATGGTAATAATATTAATTTCTAAACAATGATCAATCATATCAAACCGTCTATATACCGAATGATTATTTTTTTATTTTTTATATCTATCACTTTAACAATGTCTTTTATGGCCGGAATAAGGGTTTCATTACCATCTTTGTTCTTCACAATATAAACATCATTACTGCCTGTTTTAATAATATCAGTAATTTTTCCTAAATACATACTACTTTCAAGAAATACATCAATGCCAATGATTTCATGGATAAAATATGAATCTTCAGGTAATTCTATTGATTCATTTATCGGTATTTCAATTAAGTGACCTACCATGTCTTTTGCATCTTCAATTTTATCAAGGTTTTCAAATTTTAAAATGATCTTATTTCTAAATATTCTTGATTTTGTTATTATATAGCTTTTCCCATGGATAAAAATATTCTTCAAATTATTAAATCGCCCGATATCTTCGGTGAGAGGCATCACTTTAACTTCACCCTTGTTTCCCTGAGTAGAAGTTATTTTACCAATCGTTATCATTTTTTCACTCAACTGATTATTCCCTTTACCTTCAATTCATTATTTAATAATTTCAATAATGACCCTTTTATTTTCTTTTTGCGCGGCAGCATTCATAATTGATCTGATGGCTTTAATATTTTTGCCTTGTTTTCCAATCACTTTTCCTACGTCAGCAGGATCGACTTTCACTTCAAAAATAGTTGTTTTTTCATTTATAATTTGATTAATTACCATATTATCAGGAAAATCAATTATTCCTCTTATCATTAACTCAACTAATTCTTTCAAAATTATCACCTTGAAATTTAATCTTGTTTGCTTTCCTCTAAAATTCCAGCATTTTTAAATAATATTTTAACAGTATTTGATAATTGCGCTCCTTTTTTTATCCAATTTAAACTTGCATCTTTATCGATTTTCACTTTGTAAGGTTCAAAAATAGGCTGGTAATATCCTACTTGTTCAATAAATTTACCTTTTGCAGGTTTCCTTGAGTCAATAACGACTATTTTATAGAAAGGTTTTTTCTTTCCGCCCTCTCTTCTTAATTTAATTTTTACAGACATTCAACTTGCCTCCATTTCAATTATTATTTTTTTATTAATTTCTTTTTTTATATACACACACTGAATAATACACTATTTTTAGCTAAAAGGGAAATTTTTTATAAATTTCCTTTTTTTCATCATGTTCTTTATTTGGCTAAATTGTTTTAATAATCGATTTACCGCTGAGATTTGGGAGCCGCTTCCCCGAGCAATTCTTTTTCTTCTACTTCCATTGATGATATTTGGATTATTTCTTTCTTCTAAAGTCATTGAACCAATGATAGCTTCAATTTTTTTTAGTTCCCTATCATCATATTGCATTTTGTTTAGATTCATGCGTGATGCGCCAGGAATCATATTAACAATTTGCTCCATTGAACCAATATCTTCCATCTTTTTTATATTGAGATAAAAATCATTTAAATCAAAATCATTCTTTTTTATTCTCTGATTCATTCTGCTAATTTCTTTTTCATTATACGCTGATTCTACTTTTTCAATTAAAGTTAAGACGTCTCCCATTCCTAATATTCTTGATGCCATTCTTTCCGGATAAAAAATATCAAAATTATCAACCTTTTCACCGGTACCTACAAATTTAATGGGAACATCTAATGTTTTCCTTAGTGATAATGCAGCGCCTCCTCTGGCATCACCATCAATTTTGCTGAGAATAATGCCATTAACACTTATTTTTTCACAAAAAACTCTAGCTGAGTTAACTGCATCTTGCCCGGACATTGAATCAATCAATAACAATGTTTCATGGGGTGATATTTGTTTATCGATTTCCTCTAATTCAAACATAAGCTGTTCATCGATATGTAATCTACCAGCAGTATCAACAATTAACGTATCATAATCTTTATTAGAAATAAATTTTATTGCTGCTTTTACTATATTTACCGCTCTTTCTTTTGTACCCATAGAAAAAACTGGCAGTTTTGATTTTTCAGCAAATATTTTTAGTTGTTCAATGGCAGCAGGTCGATGGATATCTGTGGCTACCAACATTGATCGGTGTCCTTTCTTATTTAAATAATTGGCTAATTTTACCGCAGTTGTCGTTTTTCCCGTTCCCTGCAATCCTACCATTAAAATGATTGTTGGAGGTTTTGAGCTCAAATTAAGTTCACTTTTAACTGCACCCAATATCTTAGCGATTTCCTGGTGGACCATTTTTATAATCTGCTGGGAAGGAGAAAGACTTTCAGATATTCTCTCATTCACCATCTCAGTTTGCAAATCACTTATAAATTCTTTTACAACTTTATAGTTTACGTCGGCTTCCAATAAAGCAATGCGAATTTCATGAAGGCAATTTTTTATATCTTTATCGCTCAGTTTACCTCTACTCTTAATTCTTTTAAATATCATTTTAAATTTATCAGAAAGATCCGCAAACATAAAAAATATTCTCCTCAACATCATTTTTTGCTATTTTTCTTTTTCCGTGAAAATTACCTTATAAGTATATAGAAAATTAGCTATAGTGTCAATCAAGAAGCGCATTGACAAATTTATCACTTTCAAATAGAAGCAGATTATCCAGTTTTTCTCCAATACTTACAAATTTTACTGGAATATTCAATTCTTTTTTTATAGCAACAATAATTCCACCCTTTGCCGTACCGTCTAATTTTGTTAAGATAATCCCGGTTACTCCAAGTGCTTCATTAAAAGATTTTGCCTGAAAGATCCCATTTTGGCCCATTGTTGCATCAATGGTTTGTAAAATTTCCAATGAATAGTTGTTTTGTGCCTCATTTCTAATAACTTTTTTTATTTTCTTTAATTCATTCATTAAATTTACTTTTGTATGTAGCCTGCCGGCAGTATCAATAATAAGCATATTTTTTTTCCGAGCCTTTGCGGCATTCACACCATCAAAAACAACAGATGCAGGGTCAGCATTTTCAGAACTTTTTATAATTTCAACACCTGCTCGGTTTGCCATGATATCTAATTGTTTTATTGCAGCTGCCCTAAAGGTATCAGCAGGTACCAATAAAAGCTGATGATCTTCATTTTTATACTTGTAAGCCATTTTCCCTGCTGCAGATGTTTTTCCGGATCCATTTACCCCTACAATCATAATAATATTTAATTGATCTTTTTTTGCCTCTATGCCAGGACTTGAATGATCAAGCATATCGAATAATATTTTTTTTAACTGGGTTTTAAAATAAATAAAGTCATTTTTTTCATATTCTTTAAAATTTATCTTCTCGAAGTGATGGATAATCTCTTGTGTTGCAGAAACACCAATATCGGATAAAATTAATAATTCTTCCAATTGCTCTAAAAATATTTCCTTACTTTTTGAATTTTTGATTAAAAGATCGAGCTTTGCCTTTAAATTATTTCTCGATTTTGTTAGTCCTTGTTTAAAATGATTCAAAATATGGGTAATCTTCAATGTTATTTTTCCTCTTTCCTACTTGGTTAATTTAACAGAAACTAATTTCGAAATGCCTGATTCCTGCATCGTGATGCCACATAATGTATCTGCAGCTTCCATAGTGCTCTTTTGATGAGTGATGACAAGCAATTGTGAGTTCTTTAAATCGTCTCCTTTTAATATCATAGAAAGTCTATCTGCATTTGTTTCATCAAGTGCCGTATCTATCTCATCAAAAAAACAGAATGGACTAGGGTTTACTTTCCACAAAGCCAATAATAAAGCAATGGCAGTTAAAGCTTTTTCTCCAGATGACAATAATTCAATATTTCTTGTTTTCTTTCCGGGAGGCCTTGCAATAATATCTATTTCGGATTGTGAAATATCATCATTAAGCGTCAATTCCAATATGCCTTCACCACCTGAAAAAATACTTTTGAATAATTCATTAAAATATATTTTTACTTGATTAAAAGTATTTTTAAATCTTTCGGTTGCGATTCGATCAATTTCCAGTACCAGTTCCAATAAGTTTTTCTTAGCTTCTAAGATTTCATCGTATTTACTTTTTAAATTATTATATCTCTCTAATTGATTTTGATATCTGTTACCTGCATCAAAGTTAATTTGTCCCATATTCATTATCTTTTCTCTCAAATCGGTAATTTGAAGACTTGCTTCTTTTCTGGAAGAACATTGATCCCTGTAATTTTCAAGTTCGTTAACTGAAATTTGATAATCCTTAATTGTTTCATTTTTTATGTTTTCATATTTTTCTTCATATTGCACTTTTAGAAGTTCTTCCCGGTGCTGTTTTTCTCTTATTTTTTCAAAAGATGCCTGCATATTAATTTTGCTTTTAGATAGATGATTTGATAACTCATATTTGAGTTTGATGCTCTTTCGGATTTCTTCTAATTTTTTCTGGGCACTTTCATCCATTTGTTTTAATTTAGCCAATTTCTCTTGGTCGGCTTCAATTCTTTTTGATAGATCATCTTTTCTTTTAATATTTTTTTGGCAATCTTCTTGTTTGCTTTTTAACAGCAATTCAAGGTCTTTTAGTTGTAATTGAATATCTCCTTCCCGGTATTTCAAATTATTAACTCTTTCCTTTTTAATGGCAATTTCGTTTTTTATAGCGTTAATTCGGTTTTCAAGATGATGTGATCTTTCATTTTTTTTAAACATAAGATGATTGATGTTTTTATATGATTCTTCAATATTATTTTTATATTGATTCATTTGCCGGTAAATATAATGATAAAAATTGTTTGCCTTGGAAGTAAGATTTATCTCTTCCAATAAGTCCTTTTCCTCATGGTTCAGGCTTTTAATGCTTCTGTCCAAATCTTTTACCTGAAAATGCAGTTCTTCTATATTTTCTTCTTTTTTGACATTTTTATTTTCATATTCAAGTAGTTTTTGCTTTAATTCATTGTTTTCCCGTTTAAGATGGCTAAAAATATTTTTATATTTTTCTTGGAATTCACGATTGATTCTCATAGATTTTTTAAGATCTTTCACTTCTGCGTTCATCTGACTTTTTTCATTTTTCAAATGAAATAAATTATTCTTTTTGTTTTCATCTTCAAGAAAAAAATGTATGGATCCATTTTGTCGCATAATCATACCCTCTAAAGATATCACTCTGAATTTTCCTTTATTCCCACAAAATATCTTGATGAGCGTTGCATTATCTTTTACAATGATTGTATTTCCCAATAGAATCCGAAAAAGCTGGGTATATTCTTCCGGACAGTTAACTATTTCATCAGCATATCCCAACATATTCTGTTCGTTTACACCCAGTATGGCATGACCCCTTTCTGTCATCTCGGGCAAGTTATCCATTGGAATAATTTTCAAATTCTTTAAATCTTTTTTTGATAATTTATAAAACAGGTGAAAAGCTTCTTCTAACCTGCTTACTATTATGGCATTCAAACTATCTCTCAGGGCAATTTCAATCACTTTTTCCAATTCAGCAGGAATATTCTCAATGATATCAACTAGTTTTTTACATATGCTATGTGTATTATTTCGCTGGTAATGATCACAAAATAGTTTACTTTGCCTTTCATTTCCTTCACTTGAATGATGAATTGATTTTTCAATGATTCGTATTCTTTCCTCTTTTAGTAGAACCATTTGTTGAGTTTTTTCAATTGAAAAATTAACTCGGGACATCTTATCCCTTGCTTCTTTTATATTTTCTTCATTCTTTTCAAGATATTTTTTTAAATTCGTCCCATCATCATTTTTACTTCTTTCGATAAATTTATCTATTCTAGATTTTACATTGTATAAATTATTTTCTAGATGAGATTTTCTTTTTAGAATTTGTTTTAAATTATTTCTCAAAAAGCTTAGAGTGGTTTCTGTTTTTATCTTCTTCTCACGTATCAGTGAATCGTTATATTTTAGGTTGCTAAACATCTTTTGATTAAGGTCTTTTAAGCAACCTATTTCTTCTATATATTTTTTATTATCGGCATATTTCATTTTCTGATCATTATGATCATAAATCAATTTGTCTAACTTTTCTTCGATTTCCAAGATCTTATTATCATTGTGATTCATATTTCTAAAAATTGATTCTATTTTATTTCTTGTATTTTTAATATCTCTATTATTTTCATCAATTTTTCGATTCAATTCATTCCTTTTTTCCAATTCAATATTTATATGATTTTGCATATTATTCCGAATTTTAAGAAATTCAGTATTTTCAATTTGATGATTTTCTAGTTGTTTTTTTAAGCCTTCAATTTCTTTGATTATTTTTTTTATTTCCTTTTCATTGTCTTCGATGGCTTTTAATTTTTCTTTCTTATTGTACTGATAAGCAGCCATGTTTTTATTAATTTTTAGATAATTTGTCCTGCAAACATTATATCTTTGCCATAATAAAAATAATTCAAAATTTCGTATCTTTTTTTTATAATTTTTATAAGTAAGCAATTGTTCTGCTTCTTCCTCAAGAATAATCAATTGATTTTTTATTTCCGATAAAATATTATCTATTTGCCCAAGATTTTCCGATGTTTCTTCGATTCGTTTTAATGTATTTTGTTTTTCATATTTATAGCGAGATATCAAAGCAGCTTCTTCAAATAGATATCTCCTGTCAGAAGGTTTTGCGCTTAGAACAATATCAATTTCCCCTTGAGCAATCATGGAATAGGTATTTTTACCAAGTCCTGTATTTAGCAATAAATTCTGTATTTCTTTTAATTTACAAGGAAGACCATTAATAAAATTTTCTGTTTCTCCTGAACGGTAAATCCTTCGCTTTATGCTAATCTCTTCCCATTCCAATGGGAGTGTTTTTTCAGTATTGTCCAAAGTCAAAGATACTTCTGCCAGATTTAAAGCTTTACCCTGGTGATTTCCTGAATAAATGATATCAGTCAACTTTTTTCCCCTCAAAGACCTGATATTTTGTTCTCCTAGTACCCAGCGAACAGCATCAGCTATGTTGCTTTTTCCGCACCCATTGGGTCCTACGATTGCTGTAATACCAGAATTAAATGAAAATTTAGTCCTTTTTGGAAATGATTTGAATCCGTATATTTCTAACTCTTTTAAAAACATTTGACCTCATTCGATTATGTTTAATTTTTTAAGGGTATCCTGAGCAGCATTCTGTTCTGCCTCTTTTTTATTATCTCCAAAACCCGAACCATATACTTTTTCTTTAATTTTAACATGGACAGAAAAATATTTTTTATGATCAGGCCCATTTTCCTTGATCAGTTCATAGTCTGGTAAGCATTTATATTTTTTTTGAGCGATTTCTTGCAATAAAGATTTATAATTTTTAACAAAATCTTCTTTAATCACTTCGGAAAGTTCATTAATCAGAAATCTGAGGACATATTGCCTTGCACTTCGATAACCGCCATCGAGGTAAATAGCCCCCAACAAAGCTTCAAAACATCCGGCAAGAATGGAAGATTTTTTTCTTCCACCAGTAACATCTTCACCCTTCCCTAGAATAATATAATTCCCAAGATCAATCTCATCTGCCCATTTTTTTAATATCGGCTTGCTTACGATAAAAGATTTGATCTTGGTCATTTCCCCTTCAGAAAAATCAGGATACTTCCGATAGATATAATCATTGACAATGAGCTCCAAAACTGAATCCCCCAAAAATTCCATTCTTTGATTATTTTTTTGTTCTTTTTTATCTGTTTTACTGAAGGAGGAATGGGTCAAGGCTTCATTAAGTAGGGAAATTTTTTTAAATTTATATTTTACTATTTTTTCTATTTGGTTTTTTGAAAAAAAATGTTTTTTTATCATCTTATAAGACATTATCTTTATTTTATTTGAAATCTTTTTATTAATTTTTTTCAAAGTAATGGATAAGGTGCGAGGTATACTCGAACCTTATCCATCTTAAAGAATGTGAAAATATTTTTCTTTTATATTTAACAGCATTCAAATATTATTTACTTAAATAATTAACTGCATCTCCAACTGTCTTTATTTTTTCGGCATCCTCATCTGGGATTTCAATATCAAATTCTTCTTCAAAAGCCATAATAAGCTCAACTATATCCAAAGAATCTGCTCCTAAATCATCGATAAAAGATGAATCTATTGTAATTTTTTCTTCCTCAATGCCTAATTGGTCAACAATGATCTTTTTTATTCTATCTATTGCTTCCACTTTTCTTCACCCCCTTTCATTAAATATTCATATAATAATTGCTTTTTTACTTTCTTAAATTTCTTTTAAATGCTTTACCAGATCAGATTGAACAAAATCTGCTGCATTGTGAATTGCATTTTTAATCGCAACTGCCTTGGATCTACCATGACAAATGAAACAAAGTCCATCGATTCCCAACAAGGGTAATCCACCGATTTCCTTATAGTCTATGCCTTTGATAATTTCCATAAATATTTTTCTATATTGCTTCATTGCTTCTGTCTTTGGTAATTTTTCGATAATTTTGCTATTAATTTCATCTAAAAGCATTTTGGTAATGCCTTCAGAAAGTTTAATCAGGATATTTCCTGTAAAGCCGTCACATACAACAACATCTACTATACCCTTAAAAACATCTTTGCCTTCGATATTACCATAGAAGTTATTGAGTTTTTCTTTTAGGATCCAATATGCTTTTTGGGAAAAATCATTTCCCTTATTTTCTTCTTCGCCAATATTCAGCAATCCTACAGAGGGATGTTCATTTTTCAATAAATATTTCGCATATCTGGTACCGATTTGTGCAAATTGAAGTAAATGCTTGGGTTTACAGTCAACATTTGCACCCACATCCAATATAACTACCTTTCCTTTCAATGTTGGTAATACTGTAGCAATTGCGGGTCTTCGTATTTTGGGAACAGGTCCAATCATCAATAAAGCGGCAGCCATCATAGCTCCACTATTTCCTGCTGAAATAAACGCATCTACTTCTTTTTTCTTTACAAGATTCGCACCAACTACAATCGTAGAATTTCTTTTTTTCTTAATAGCAGTCAGTGGAAATTCCCCACTATCGATTTTTTCATCACAATCGATAATGGATATTTTATTTTCATCAAAATTATATTCCTTCAATGCTCCTGTGATTTCTTTTTCTGGTCCCAAAAGCACTAGATGCATCTTATCTTTATTCAATGATGAAATTGCGCCTTTAATAATTTCTCGTGGTGCATGATCCCCTCCCATGATATCAACTGCTATTTTCATCTATTTCTCCTTATTTTTTTTCTTTTTATCCATCGAGAATACAATCAGTTTTGCAGCAAATACTTCTTCCTGATTTACACTTACATGAACCGATACAAGATATTTAGTATTTCTGCTGCGGGCTACTCTTGCTTTTGCAACCAAGGTCTGTCCTGCATAAACCGGTTTTTTATATCTCAAACGAACCAAACCCGTGAGAGCAACCTCTGCATCGATGATTGAAATTGCCAGTGAATCAGCTAAAGAAAAAATATAATGACTTCGAATGATTCCAGTTCTCCCGAAAGCCATATCCTTAGTGGTCCTTAGCACTGCAATTCCATTTTTCCCCAGGTCTATGTCAATCAATTCACCGATAATTTCATCTTTTTTTAATGACTTTACTTTATCAATAGTTTGATTATTTTTTGCTACCTGGATAATTCTTTCCCTCATTTCCGGAATACCCATTTCCAACCTGTCTAACCTAATCGTTTGAATGCTGAAATTATATAGTTCAGCCAATTTTTTATCCGATAAAAAAGGATTCAACTTTAATTGCTCTTTTATTTCTCTTTGTCTTTCACCTTTGCTCATATTTTGGGGCATTTTTATATCCAACTATCTAATAATTTATTAGCACCTACTACTAACACCTACTAGATAGAAGTATATAGTAATGTTAATTAAAAATCAAGAACTATTTAGAAAGTTAGTTTTGTCTAAGCTTAGATAATCTTCTGAATTTCCCTAATTTTAATACAGCTGAAAGTAATTTTTACAATTAAAGAATAAACATAATCTTGACCTAATGTAATTAAATTATGAAAGCATAAAAAATATCGCATCATCACTAATCATTTTATTGTCAATACCAGAGTTTATATTTTACCACATGAATAAATTATAAATGAAACGAGATAAACCTCTTATTAACTTATTACCAGCAAGACTCTTAAATAATAATATGTATCAATCTTCTTAGGACATTTGGTTATTAAAACGAAAAAGTGCCATTATTGATATTACAATTGAATGGCACTTTAAAGTTGGTTTAAAGATATTTAAGTATTATTTATTTTTATCCTTTTTCTGATGTTTTTCTTCAGTAGATACAATAATCTTTTTACCATTATAATATCCACATTCAGGGCAAGCCCTGTGGGGCAATTTCGTTTCGTGGCATCTAGGACATTCTACTGACTTTGTTTCGGTTAAAATCCAATTAGTGCGTCTTTTATTTTTCTTAGACTTTGACGTTTTTCTCTTGGGTTGCGGCATTTTTCCTACCTCCTTCTACAGTAAATATGATTAATTTCTCTAATAACCTAAAAAGTATATTATTTTTAAAGAAAAAATGCAAATATTTTTAAAGTAACCTTTTTTGTAAGAACGCTTTTAACGTACACAAGGCTTTAAGCGTTTTATTTTGTATATTGCATTTTATAAATATGATTCAGAAAAACCATTCTTGCCAAGATTGCATAATGATATTCTTGTAATGGTTTTTCAACTCATTATTTATCAGAATACACTTTTATCTTGAACGAATTAATTATTGTTCGTTTGCCTGTAGAACGGTAATGGCAACAACATTTACAATATCCTTTGCACTGCAGCCTCGCGAGAGATCATTTACTGGTTTTCCCATTCCCTGGGTAACTGGACCAATGGCTTCTGCTCCGGATAATCTTTGTACTAATTTATAAGCAATGTTTGCGGATTGTAAATCTGGGAATACCAAAACATTTGCTTTTCCAGCAATTTTACTACCAGGTGCTTTTCTTGAACCAATGGATGGGATAATCGCCGCATCAGCTTGTAATTCTCCGTCAACAAGTAATTCTGGTTGTTTTTTCTTTACAAGATTAGTTGCTTCAACAACTTTATCTACCAAAAGATGTTTTGCACTTCCTTTGGTTGAAAAGGATAACATGGCAACTCTGGGTTCGAAATCCAGCAAAGCTTTTCCGGTAGCTGCAGTAGCAATGGCAATATCCGCAAGTTGTTCAGCATTAGGGTTTGGATTGATTGCACAATCAGCAAATACAATAACACCATTATCACCATAAGGGCAATCTGGAATCACCATGACAAAACAACTGGAAACAATGTTAATTCCCGGAGCAGTTTTAATGGTTTGCAAAGCGGGTCTAAAAACATCTCCGGTTGCATTTATAGAACCAGCTACAAGACCATCTGCATCACCAAGATGAACCATTAAAGAACCGAAATAAAGAGGATTCTTCAGTAAGCTTAAAGCATCATCTTTACTGAGTCCTTTATGCTTTCTCAATTCATGATATGCTTCTGCGTATTGATTTAGTTTTTCAGATTCTTCCGGAAAGATAATATTAACATTTTCCGGCAATATCACCTTTAATTCTTGAGCAACTGATTGGATTTTTTCCTTCCTTCCTAAAAGTATTATTTTGGCAAAACCTTCTTTTACAATTTCCTCTGTCGCTTTGATCATTCTCGGTTCTTCGCCTTCCGGGAGAACAATTGTTTTGGGATTTTCTTTTGCCCTTTCTCTAATCATTTTAGAAATTTGCATTTACTTTCCTCCTATTTTGTTATACCTACTACTATTCCCAGTATAATTTTTGTATAATTATAGCATAAATATTATCCGATAGCGAGATATATAATGAAAACATGTGCAATAATTTCCGAATACAATCCATTTCATAACGGCCATTTTTATCAATTTAACCAGATAAAAAAACGAACCAAAGCGGACTTTATTTTGGTAGTAATGAGTGGGAATTTCGTTCAACGCGGTGAACCGGCAATTATAAACAAATGGTCAAGAGCGGAAATGGCTTTGTCTGCCGGTGCCGATCTGGTCATTGAATTACCCTTTGTCTTTGCAACCCAGGATGCCAATGGATTTGCCCTGGGAGGCATTTCTCTAATCAATTCTTTGAATGTTGTTAATTATCTTTCCTTTGGTTGTGAAAATAATGATGAAAATATGTTATCATCAATAGGACGGTTCTTGACTATTGAAAATAATGAATTTAAGAATCTATTGAGGTCTAATAGTAAAAAAGGCTTTGGGTATCCAAAGTGCAGGGCACTTGCTTTGTGTGAATTTCATAAGAGTTTCGGCATAAATGGCCTTATTCCCAATTCCCCTTTAAATTTGCAGGAGGCATTGTCTTCTCCAAATAATATCTTAGCCATAGAATACATAAAACATCTAATTAAATTAAAAAGCGCTATTCTACCCACTCCCATAAAAAGAGTAGGTGCTGCCTATCATCAAGAAACTATTCAAAATAGTATTTCTAGTGCTACATCAATTCGAAAAGCAATATTTCAAGAAACAGGATATTCAAACAATATTGAACAAATATCTTCCCTTAAAATAAAATCCTCTATGCCCTTCTCTTCTTTTCAAATTTTAAATAAAGAATTGGCTTCCGGACGTGCCCCCGTTTCCCTTGAACGATTCACACAATACATCTTAGGCATGCTAAGGCACATGCCTAAAGAGGATATTTATAATATTCACGGGGTTAACGAGGGATTGGAAAACCGCATAAAAAAAGCCGCGCTAAAGTCGACAGATATTAACACATTATTAAATTCAATAAAAACTAAACGATATACTTTAACAAAGATAAAAAGGATTCTTCTCCATTCAATGACACGTTTATCAAAAGAAGATGTATTACTTTTCAATACCATTGGTCCAATGTATGTACGAGTCATTGGATTTTCTAAAAAAGGGAAAACCCTTTTAAGGACAATTAAAAGGAAATCCAGTTTGCCCATCATCACCAAATTATCAAATTTTTTGCGTAATTTGAATTCTGAAAAACCATTGCATTATGAAAAACTCATTAAAATGATCCATTATGACATTTTATCAACAGATTTATATAACCTGGGCTACAAGAGTGTAGAAGCACGTATTGCACGTACTGATTTTACCTCAAAATTGATAATTGAAGACGATCGTGATCTGCACCACCAACATCATTTATAATCTGACCAATTGCATAATTGCTTCATCAAAATGTGCCACAGGAATTATTTTTATATCTATATTATTTGATATTGCTTCATGGTAATTTTGTTTTGGGATTAAAAAAACATTTGCTTTGTTTTTTTTAGCTGATATTATTTTTTGCCTAATGCCATCTACCGGGCCGATATTTCCATTGATATCTAAAGTACCTGTTCCAGCAATGATCAACCCGCTGGTTAAATCATTTTCGGTCAATTGGTTCAAAATCTCTAATGCCATCATCAATCCCGCAGAAGAGCCTTTAATGCCTTCTAGATTTATACTAACCTCCAAGGGAAATTGACATTGAATACTTTTTTCTTTAAGAAAAAGCCCTATTCCTGATTGAATACCTTGAGTATTTTTTGGAGATAAATCGATAATAGGAACCTCTGTAGAAAAAAAAGAACCATTTCTTTGGAAATATATTTTTACTATCTCGCCAATCTCATACTTGTTGATACATGCTGAAAAATCATTAATACTCTTTACTCTATTGTTATTTAATTTTAGAATAATGTCACCTGGGAATATTTCCCCCTTTGCGGGACTTATTTCCAAAACACCATTAACAATAATTCCTTCTTCTTTTATTTCGGGAAAATATCCCGCTTTTCTCAAAGCAACGATTTTGGCAATTGTTTGACTTTCGTTCATCATATTTTCCATTAGTGCCAGATATTGCTCTTGGCTAATGCTCTCAGGTAAATTTCTATCGATTTCTTTCAATTCAATATGACGGTCGAAAAAGCTATATAAGTAAAGAAGGCAGCTTGCTTTAGTCAAGGAAGTGGAGGTAAGCATGAAAAATCCTCTTGCATCTTTTTCCCCGTTTTCAGTATTTATATATTTATCCAACATCAATCCTTGACCTGGAATGACAAGATAATAGGGAGTAGTAATAACACTTAAGAGAAGAATGATAATAATGACGAATAATATTGTATATTTTTTTACCATAATTTTCTAAATTTCTTAATTTATTTTATTTACCAATAACAAAATTAGACATTTATTTTAACCAAAGAGCTTTTGCTTAAGTCTATTTTCTACGTTCTCTGGAACCAATTGACCAACACATCCCTTTAAACCGGCAATTTCCTTTACTATGCTCGAATTCAAATAGGAATAACGTGAACCAGTCACCATAAATACGGTTTCTATTTCCGGTGCAAGTTTTTTATTCATCAATGCCAATTGTGATTCATGCTCAAAATCAGATATAGCTCTCATGCCTCGGATAATGATACTTGCATTTTTCTCTTTAACAAAATTAATAAGCAACCCTGAAAAAGGTAAAACAATAATGTTTTTTAGATCTTGAATTGATTTTCTTATCATATCAGTTCTTTCATTAATATCAAATAGAGGCTGCTTGTTGGTTTCAGCGGCAACTGCCACAATAAGTTCGTCACTTATATTTTTTGCTCTTTTTATAATATCCAAATGACCATTTGTAATTGGATCAAAAGTTCCAGGGTAGACTGCAATTTTCATTTTTTCCTCCTAATTAAATGACTACATAAATAATTATCATTTGTATTCTATTTTAAATAATTATATCTATAAAAAGCTTTAAGTATCAAATAAATCTAAATTTACTTTTTAATACTTCTCATTACTCTGAAGGAACATATTTATAAAAAGAAAGCAATGAACCGCTATATTTTTTTTGTTTTATTAAATGTAAGTTCCCAAAGCAACTATTAATCAATTCTCTTTTGTGGTGCTGTACAACAATAATTCCATCTATTTTCAACAAAGATAATTTTGAGATTTCCATGAGGGTATTATTGGCAAAACCCCTATTATATGGAGGGTCCATAAAAATATAATCAAATAAATATTTTTTTCTCTCTAATATTTTTAATCCCTGAACATATTCTTTTTTGAATACAACAGCAAATGGTTTATTTTTAGTGATTTCAAGATTTTTCTCAATAGTTTTTATACACTTAATGTTGCTATCAATAAATACTGCATTTTTCGCACCTCTACTTAATGCCTCTATGCCAACGGCACCGGTTCCTGCAAATAAATCCAATAAGAAAGCACCCTTAATGTTTTCCATAATTATGTCAAATAATGCTTCTCTTACTTTGTGTGATGTTGGTCTCACGGAACCATCTTTTAAGTATTTTAATTTATTTCCTTTATTTTTTCCAGCAATAATTTTCACATTTGACCCTTTTTGTAAATAATTTTTAAATATTCTTTCATCTTTATTAGAAAATAATAACTTGATTAATAATCTATCTTGTTTTATTTTAAAAACAATACAAATCGTATATTATTTATTTTATTCCGTAGTATTTTACTGATCTCATTAAAAAAATGTTCTTTACTAAATAACTCTTCTCTTTTTTTTCAAATTGAATAATACATCTTTTTTAGAAAAACATCAAACCCGTTATCTGGTTTTTTGTCATATCATAGCATTTTCATTTTTACAAGCATATAAAATGTGTTAATGTTTTAAACAGTATTATAAACCCTTAATAATTACTTGCCAAGTTACTCAATAATATGTTAAAATGCTTATTGTTATTAATTCTACTAAAACGGAGGTTTTTACGATGGCAAAATGTGATATTTGTGGCAAGGGACCGCAATTTGGAAATAAAATCAGTCATTCCCATAAAGTAACCAAAAGAAAATGGTCTCCTAATATACAGAAAGTAAAAGTTTCTGTTGACAGCACAGCTAAAAAGATAAATATTTGCACAAAATGCCTTAAAGCTGGAAAAGTAAAGAAAGTTATTTAAAGATACCATTCTTTAAGTTGCTGAATGATTTCTTTTGTAAGATAATCAGGAGTAGAGGCACCACTACCAATACCTACTCTATCATTTTTTGAAAACCAATCTCTTTTTAATTGGTTTTTTTCTTCAACATGATAAGTCTTTACTCCCTGATTCTTACATATTTCTGCTAATCTAGAAGTATTTGCACTATTTTTACCACCAATAATCACCATGACATCCACATTTTTAGATAAATCATATACGCTCTCCTGCCTTTCCATGGTTGCTGGGCATATCGTATTAAATATTCTGAGCTCTTTGGTTTTATCAACTAAAAATGAGGCCATTTTTTTAAAATCATGCATGTTTTTTGTGGTTTGAGATATGATTCCTATTTTCTTTTTTTGATTTATATCAATAATTTCGGCGGTTTGATTAACAATTAAAGCGTGATGATTTACCATTTCCATAACACTTGAGATTTCCGGATGATTTTTATCACCATAAATAATGATAAAATATTGTTTCTCATATAAATAAGTTGCAATTTTTTGCAGTTTCTTGACATTGGGACATGTAGTATCAATCAAATTTATTTTTCTGTTTTTTGCCTCCATGCAGCGTGCCGGAGATATACCGTGTGCCCGAGTAATCACTGTACTTCCATCCGGTATTTTAGAAAAATCATTAATTATTTTGACTCCCTTTTTTTGATAATCCTTTATGATTCGTGGATTATGTATAATGGGTCCATACATGTATATCATAGTGTTTTTATTTTTAATGGTTTTATTTGCAAGTTCGATTGATTTTTTGACACCTAAGCAAAATCCCATTTTTTTTGATAAAAGTATAATCATTTATCCCTATCCATCTTTTACGTTTTTTACTATATTCAATATGCTTTTCAACACCTGATCAATGCTTTGTCCTGTTGAATCAATAACAATAGCATCCCTAGCAATTTTCAACGGAGAACATTTTCTACCTCTATCAATAGCATCTCGATTGGCCAACTGTTCTCGAACTTCCTCATAGCTCATATTAAATCCTTTATTTTTTAATTCTTGATAACGCCTGTTTGTTCTTTCTTTTTCTGAGGCAGTTAAAAAAAACTTGAGATTGGCGTTCAAGAGAATTTTTGAACCAATATCGCGTCCTTCCATTACAATATTCCCTTCTTTTGCTAAGTCTCTTTGTAGAGAAATTAATTCTTCTCTGACTTTTTCTAACTTGGCAATATCTGAAACATGCTGATCAATTCTTGGCTCTCTAATTTTTTCAGTAATATCTTCTGAATCCAATAATATTCTTAAATGGTTGATAGAACTTATTCGAGGATACTGGAATTCTACTTTTATTTTTCTCATCATTTCGATAAGCAAATCTTCATTTTCTAAGTCAATTTTATCTTCCAGGGCTTTCCAGGTAACAGCCCTATAAATCGCACCGGTATCTATATACAAATATCCTAATATTGCGGCAATCGATTTTGCAATAGTACTCTTTCCCACGCCTGATGGACCATCAATAGCAATAATCAAACCTTTTTTCATATTTTTTTCATAATCCTTTGTTATTTATGAATCATTTATTTCAAATGCTTTTGGCTTAATACTTTTTTTCCGCATATAAAGTTTTTTTAAGCTTTCTATTTCTCTCATATTCAAATGTCGATATTCTCCCGGCTTTAATTTATGTAAAAATATTGGGCCTATTTGTATTCTTTTTAATTTTAAAACCCGATGACCGATATAATCTCCCATTCTCCTAATTTGTCTTTTTTTCCCCTCCCTGATTTTTATCTTTAGTATAGCATTTTTATTTTTACTTTTTAATCGAATGATTTTGCAGGGAGATATTTTATAATTATCTTTTAAGATCAACCCTCTGGTTAGAATATCAATTCTTTCTTGTGTAGGAATGCCTTTGACTTCGGCAATATAGGTTTTTTCAATGCCTTTCGAGGGATGCGTTAAATGATAGGTCAAATCGCCATCATTAGTCAACAGTAATAATCCTTCGGAATGATAGTCCAAACGTCCGATAGGATGGATTCTTGTCTTGATGTCTTTTAATAAATCTAAAACAGTCGGTCTTTCTCCGGGATCAGATAAGGTGGTTAGGTATCCGACTGGTTTATTTAATAGGATATAAAGATATTGCTTATTTTCAATATACTTTACTATACGCCCTTTTACCCGAATTAAATCTTTTTCTGGATTGATTTTTTTCCCCAATTCAGTCACAATAAAGTGATTTATTTCTACATCACCGCTCAATATTAACTCTTCACATTTTCTTCTGGAGGCAACGCCTGCTCTTGCTAGATATTTTTGTATTCTTTCATCCATTTTAATGAATCCCTATTTCAGTCAATTTTGGTAACTCAGAAATATCTTTCAATCCAAAATGCATTAAAAACGTATCGGTTATTTTATAAATTAAAGGATTTCCAGGGACTTTTTTTCTACCGGTTATTTTAATAAAGCGATGTTTTAGTAAATTGTAGATCACACCCGAACAACTAACTCCTCTATATTTTTCAATTTCCAAACGTGTAATTGGCTGATTATAGGCAATGATTGCCAAAGTTTCTAAAGCAGCACTTGAGATCTGAATTTTCTTTTTAATTTCAGTGATTTTTTTAACCCATCCAGAATATTTCATTTTGGTACCTATTTTAAAACCACCTGCAATTTCATATATCCTGAAGGGTAGATCCGATTCTTCATATTCAATGATCAATTCCTTTATTAAGAGCTGTATTTCTTTTTTATCTAATCCTATCGTTTCTATCATTTTTTTTACAGTCAAAGGATTCTCCGATACAAACAACAGGCATGCAATTATATTTTTCCATTCTGATTTTTCGATCATTTCTAATTTAAATTTAATGCACCTCCCTAAGCTTAAACAAAATATTATCATAATTTTTTTTCTGAAAACATTTGATCTTTTTAAAATAGATGAGCTGTAGCAATGCGAGGAATATAATAATAATCTCTAGTTTACTATTAGCCATTTCCATAAAAAAATGAAATGATAATCCTGATGGATTCTCTAATAATAATCCATTAATAGCTTTCATTTTTTCTGCAACTGTAAAAAACCTCTTTTTTATAGGAACGTATTCTTCGTTTTTTTTACTGGAGAGGACTTTTTCCAAGGCAACCAAAAGATCTGATAATTCTACTTTTTCTATTTCCATGTTTTCTTCACGAATTTCAATATCAGTCATCGGGAAAAATACATTTTTTTGTTTTTCTGCTTTTTCTTTTAAATAATTTATGACTTTTTTATATTTTTCATATTCCTCAATATATTTTTCTGCATTCTTCATTTCATTAAAAGACTGATCGTCGTCATCGTCTTCCCCCTGATTTTCTTCAATGGAATGTTTAGGAAGAAGATTTTCTGATTTCATCTTTAATATCAAAGCCGTCTGACTAATTGTTTTACTTGCAACATTGATATCAATCGTTTCTTTTTTGCTAAATATAAAATCAATGTAGGATTTTATTATATCAATGATTGGCACATCATCAATGGTTATTTTTTTATCCTTGATGTTTCTAATAAGTTCACTTGAAGTCCCTTCGAAGCCTTCAAATTTTATTGTAAATAATTTCTCTTTGTTATTCATATTTCATTTTCATTGCTTCTTTTGCCTGAAGTAATGTTTCTTTGGCTACAATTCTTGCTTTTTTACTTCCTTCAGCAACAATATCTTCTATTAATTTTGGGTTTTTTTCATATTTAATTCTTTTTTCTCTAAAAGATTCGAATTTATTTTTCAGGGCTTCTCCTAAAATTTTTTTACACCTTACACAGCCTAATTGACCATTTTTACAATCAGATTCAATTTCAGAGGTTTGATCCTTATTGAAGATTTGATGATAACTGAAAACACTGCAAATTTCAGGATGTCCAGGATCTTTCAATTTGATTTTTTCTGGATCAGTTACCATAGACATCACTTTCGTTTTTATGTTATCAGACGAATCAGATATATATATGGTATTTCCAAGGCTTTTACTCATCCTTTTACCGTCAATACCCGGTACACGGGGTATTTCGGTTAATTTGACTTGAGGCAAAGGAAATATTTCTTCATAAAGTCCGTTAAATCGTCTAGCAATTTCACGTGCCAGTTCAACATGATGAACTTGATCTTCTCCCACAGGTACTGCGTTTGATTTATAAATTAATATATCAGATGCCATAAGAACCGGATAACCTAAAAGACCATATCCTATATTTTCTTTCAAATCCAAATCCCGAACTTGTTCTTTCAAAACTGGATTTCTTTCCAGCCAAGGCAAGGGTGTAATCATAGAGAAGAGAAGATGCAATTCAGCATGCTCAGGAACATAGGATTGGATTAAAATATTACTTTTTTGTGGGTCAATACCAGCACTTAACCAATCAATTAACATTTCACGAATATTTTCTTTTAATGCCCCCGTATTATTGAAACCGGTAGTCAATGCATGATAATCTACAACTCCAAAAAAACAATGATACTCATTCTGGAGTTTAACCCAATTTTCCAAAGCACCTAAATAATTTCCTAAATGCAATTTTCCTGTCGGACGCATACCGCTAAATATAACACCTTTCACTATAAAACTTCCTCCTTATAAAACTTAGAATTTTACCTATTTTTATTTTATTTATATTTCATATCTTTAAAAAATAATGAGTATAAGTTCCCACACGCACCTTTAAACTAAATACCTGTATACAAAATAAACAGCAGGAAATAACACTTTTCCAATTATACCACTTAAGACAAGAAATAGTAAGATAATTTGGCCGTAAGATTCTACTTTAGAATATTTATAAGCAAGTGAAGCCGGTAGCAATCCCATAATAATTTTTGAACCATCCAAGGGTGGAACCGGTATTAAGTTAAACAATCCCAGAGCAAGATCAATTATGATCCCAGTTTGCAAGAAAAGCAACCATCCTTTTATAAAGCTGGTAATTAAACTTAAAAAAAAATGATCAAGACCGATATTTATTTTTAAAATAAAGTAATAACTAATCCTGAACATAATGGCAAAGATAATTGCGGTTAGGACATTGGCAATTGGTCCAGCCAGAGAAACATAGACCATATCCCTTTTGGGTTGTTTTAAATTTGCAAAATTAACAGGCACAGGTTTTGCCCATCCAAAACGGAATATCAATAACATCAAAGTACCGATAGGATCAAGATGAGCCAAGGGATTTAATGTCAACCTGCCTGCCTGCGCAGCAGTAGGATCACCTAATCGGTAAGCAACACTCCCATGAGCATATTCATGTATAGTAATGGCAATCAAAACTGCCGGAATACTCCATATAATTTCAAATATATTATTTAGCATTTCTTTTTGTTAGATTCCTTTCCTTTTCAATCAAATATTTTTTTATATATTCTATTTCATCTTCTTTATTATTCACTTCACCATCCAATTTGGCATATAACAGTCTATTCAACAGGGTAGAATAAATTGGGCCTGGTTGAATTCCGGCTTTTTTAATGTCTTTTCCTGTTATATTTAATTTTTCATGTTTTAATTTTTGAAGAAATATTAATATTCTATCTCTTGTTCTTTTCTGTTTGCTTTTCATCATTAGAAGAAATAACATTTCATTCGATATATCATTTAATTTTCTATAAATATCACTTGAGGATAATTGATTTTTCTTTTTTAAGAATTGATCAATAAAATCATAGTTTACTACAATACCATTTATTTTAGAAACAGTAGAACTTTTAAGAGCCAATCTTTTACAAATTCTTTGTATTTTAATAATTTCCAAGTTTTTCAGCAAGCAAATGAAATAAATCAACCATCTTTCAATGGTTTCTTCCGGAAAACGCCTTTCCCAGTTTAAAAAGTGCACTCTTGCAATTATAAATGTTTTTAGTGTTTTTTCATTAAATTCCACTTCGGGAAGAATGTAACTTAGCACCCCTAACTCAAACATTCTTTTTAATGCCCTTTCCGGTTCCTCTTCATGTAAAATCAATATTAATTCTTCCGCGATTCTTTTTTTTCTCAACTTTCCTAACAGCTTATCATCAATTGCTTTTTTTAAAAAGTATTCAGTAGATTTACCCATTTTAAAATAGTATCTCTGTTCAAATCTTATTGCCCGTATAATTCGAGCTGGGTCTTCTACAAAACTTAGGTTATATAATACTCTGATCGTTCTTGATTGTAAATCTTTTTTCCCTCCAAAAAAATCAATTAATTTTCCAAAATGTTTTTCATTTAGTTGTATAGCCATCGCATTGATGGTAAAATCCCGTCTATATAAATCTTTTTTCATAGAGCTTAATTCAACCTGAGGAAGTGCTGCGGGATATTCATAAAATTCTCTTCTAGCGGTTGCTATATCTATTTTAAACCCACTAGGCAGAATAATGATAGCTGTATTAAATTTTCTATAACTTTTCATTCTTCCTTTTAATTCTTTGCATAACTCCCTGGCATAATCTATCCCATTTCCTTCCACGGCAATATCGATATCATAGTTCTTGATTCCCAAAAAAAGATCCCTAACAACGCCCCCAACCATAAACACAGGATATTTCAACCTATCTCCTATCATTCCGATCACATGCAACACCTTCTGAATGTCCTTCGGAAAATTTTCTTTTATTAATTTTAATTGCTTATTTTTTTCTACGTCATTTCTACTTTCAATATAGGTAGAAAAAGAACTTTTTGGAATATTATCCTCTCCATAAAGACTTCTAATCAAATCAGTTCTGGTAACAATGCCTGCAAGTTTTTCATCATGGTTTAATACTAATATTCTGCCGATATCATTAGCTACCATCAATTCCTGTATTTTTGTTAACGCATCATCGGGGCTTACATAAATAATTTTTTTCGACATATATTTTGATACTGGATCTTTTCCAAATCCGTGCCTTTTTGCCCTGTTTAATTCCTGCATAGTAATAATCCCTTTTAAATTACCCTGATTCATCACTGGAATTCCATTATGTCCATAACGTAAAGATATTTTTCTAGTATCTTCAATGGAAGTCGAAATATCGACTGTTTTTACAGGGGAAGACATAATATCTTTGGCTGTTAATCCCAATACTATTTTTTTATTTAATATATCCAGTAATTGACTTTCCACTTCATCTAATCCTTTGTTTTTAACCACTGCTGATGCAGCTTGAAAATGTCCTCCACCTCCTAATTCATGCAATATTTCATCCACATCAACAGAATTAACTTTACTTCTTCCGACAACATATACATTTAAATTCATCTTAACCAAAGTAAAAAATGCGTCACTATTCTGTATTTCCATTAGTTTGTGCGTAAGGAAAGCCAATCCTTCTGTATATTTATCTGCAGCAGCTTTAGCAACTGTGATCCTGACTCCTTTACATACTATTTCTCTGCCAGAATGTAATAGTTGGTTCATTAAATCTTTTTGCTCTTTGTCTAATGCTATATTCATAAAGTTATTTAACACTTTTAACTTAACACCTTTTTTAAATAAATATGAAATACAATCAATATCATCAATCGTCGTGGTAGAGAACGTTAAAGATCCTGTATCCTCATAAATACCCAAGGCAAATAATGTTGCTTCAATAGAGGTAATCGGGATATTCAGTGCTTTTATCTTTTTTAGTAATATAGTGGTAGTTGCACCGACTTCTTCCACCTCGATGTGCTTTCCGATAATATCTTCACTTGAGGAAGGATGATGGTCATAAATAAAAATCTCAACATCTTTTTTATTAATTATTTTTGACAGAGGACCAATTCTCTTTTTTATTCTGGTGTCAACGATGATTAATTTGTTGATGTCATACATTTTTATATTTCTGAGAGGGATTATTTTAATCAAGTTGCCATATATTGAAATAAATTTCCTTACATTTTTTTCCACTGAACCAGAAAATACCATGATTGCGTTCTTGTGAATTTTTTTGGCTGCAACCATTGAAGCAAGTGAATCAAAATCAGCGCTTTGATGACTCACAATAATTTCCATATTTCCTTCCTTGATTAAATTATTTTACAAAATTATAACATAAATATAATATGCTGTTAACTTAAGTATTTTCTGTTTAAAAATACAATACAAAAAAGCTTTTCTTACTATTTAAAATTTTCATGAAATAAGCCATCCACGTTCCCAAAGTATCGAATTTAATTAGGCGCTTCAAATTCAAAATCATTCTTTTACTTTTTATAATATTAAACGTAGGTCAATATCAACACTTTTTATATTTTTAATTTTTTTAAAAGATAATTTCACAAAAAATGGTATTTACATCACAAAAGAATTACCGATTAAGAGAATTCACCGAAATAGAAATGAAATTGAATTTATTATTTGCATCTTACAGGAAAAATATGAATCTTTTACAGGTTTTCATAAGGGTATATTTAAGGAGAAATTGAATCCTTTATAGATATGTCTTAATGCCATCTTTTTCAATCACCGCAAGGATCAATGGTAATTGATTGCATTTTTCTTTTCCTATTTTAAATGAAGAAAATAATACGTCCTTAGCATCTTCTAATTTTTCAGAATCTTTATAAAAAACGTCTGCTAAAACTTCTCCAGATTCTATCCAGCTTCCTACCTTCTTTTTTAGCAAGATTCCAACAGATAAATCAATCTTCGATTTCTTTTCTGCTCTACCAGCTCCTAAAATCATAGCGCTTTTGCCAACTAATTTTGAATCAATTTTTTCAATATAACCGCTTTTTTCCGATTTTATTTGAATGCAATATTTCGCCAGAGGCAGTAATTCGGGATTTTCTATAACATGAGATTTTCCACCGTGTTCAATGACCATTTCTTTAAATTTATTAAAAGCTAGTCCTTCTTTTAAAACGGTCTCTAACTTTTTTTTCCCCTCTTCTATTGTTTTTGAAATACCTCCTAATTTCAGCATGTAGGAGCCTAAATCCAAGCATAATTTGTAAAGGTCCTCCGGTCCTTTATTTTTCAACAAATAGATAGCTTCTTTTACCTCCAGAGAGTTTCCAATAGCAAATCCGAGCGGCTCTTCCATATTTGTTATGACAGCAATAGTTTCCCTGCCTAACTCATTACCAATTTTTACCATGATTTGAGCCAATTTAACTGCATCTTGGTATTTTTCCATAAAAGCACCACTTCCGGTCGTTACATCCAAGACAATTTTATCAGCACCAGCAGCAATTTTTTTACTCATAATACTGCTAACAATCAAAGGAATGCTGTCTATTGTTCCTGTAACATCTCTTAAAGCGTAAAGTTTTTTATCTGCCGGAGCCAGGTTAGATGTCGGACTTATTATAGAAACACCAATTTTTCTTACAATTTTAATAAATCTATCTAAGTTTATTTCAGTTTTAAAGTCTTTTATTGATTCCAATTTATCGATCGTACCACCGGTATGCCCCAATCCCCTTCCAGACATTTTAGCCACAGGAACACCCGCTGCAGCAACCATCGGGGCCAATGCAAGGGTGGTTGTATCACCCACTCCACCGGTACTGTGTTTATCCACCTTTATGCCGGGTATAGAACTTAAATCTACCCGGGTACCGGAATTAACCATTTCCATGGTTAAGTATTTCGTTTCCTTGATATTCATTCCTTTAAAGTATATAGCCATCAGCATGGCTGACATCTGGTAGTCAGGGATGCTGCCTTTTACGTATTCCGCGATAAGAAAATTTATTTCTTTTTTTGTTAAAGCATTTCCGTTTCTTTTTTTTAGAATCAGGTCAACTGTGCGCACTTTCATCATCTCTTTTTTTTAATATTTATAAAATTATTTTTATTATACCATTATTGTTTATTTTTTAAAAAAAATAGCATGTTTTATAATAAATAAAACATGCTATTTTTTTTGATATTCTTTTTAATTATATTTAATTGATAAACAAAGGAACAAAAACCAGTGCAACGATGGACATTACTTTTATTAAAATGTTCATCGAAGGGCCTGCGGTATCTTTAAGCGGATCGCCAACAGTATCGCCAATAACCGCTGCTGCATGTGAGTCGCTTCCTTTCCCCCCGTAGTTTCCTAATTCAATATATTTTTTTGCGTTATCCCAGGCACCACCAGAATTAGCCATCATAATGGCAAGTAACACACCTACCAGTACAGCGCCTATTAACATACCACCCAGTGCCTCCGGGCCGAGAACAATTCCCACTAGTATTGGTGAAATTACAGCCAATAAACCAGGGATTATCATTTCCTTTAGTGCACCTCTTGTGCTTATGTCAACACATCTGGTAGGATCTGGTTTTGCTTTACCTTCTTTGAGCCCAGGGATTTCCCTAAATTGTCGCCTGACCTCTTCAATCATCAATGAAGCTGCCTTGCCAACAGCATTAATGGATAATGCCGAGAAAAGATAAGGCAATGCACCGCCGATAAACATTCCTGCTACAACAATGGGATCTGTAATGCTAATAGTTGTAATTCCAACGGATTGACTATAAGCAGAAAATAGCGCTAATGCTGTTAGTGCGGCTGAACCGATTGCAAATCCTTTGCCAATGGCTGCAGTTGTATTACCTACTGCATCCAGTGAATCCGTAATCTTCCTAACCTTAGGATCTAATCCTGCCATTTCAGCAATTCCCCCTGAATTATCAGCAATCGGGCCATAAGAATCCACTGAAACTGTCATTCCAACAATAGAAAGCATTCCTACTGCAGAAATGGCTATCCCGTACAATCCGGCAAATTTAAAAGCAATTAGTACTGTGATAGCAATCAATATTAAGGGAATAAATGTGCTAATCATGCCCACAGCTAAACCGGTAATAATTGTCGTAGCTGATCCTGTCAAAGAAGATTTTGAAATAGATTTTACCGGAGAGTATTCGTAAGATGTATAATACTCAGTAACCAATCCGATCAATATTCCTGCTACAAGGCCTGCTGTAGTAGCATAAAAGGCATTCAGGTTACCGAATATCGTATTGGAAAGGAAAGCAGAGCAGATAGTGACTAAAATGCCACTAACAACAGTACCCATGGTCAATGCGCCATGCAATTTTTTTTCATTTTTTGTTTTTACAAAAAATGTGCCAATGATTGCCGCAATAGCTCCACAAGATGCCAGCAACAATGGGAATATTGCACCCTTTGCACCATCAAACAACATTGCACCCAGCAACATGCTCGAAATAATTGAACCAACGTATGATTCAAATAAATCAGCACCCATTCCGGCAATATCACCAACATTGTCACCTACATTATCTGCAATAACAGCTGGGTTACGTGGATCGTCTTCAGGGATACCTGCCTCAACCTTTCCTACAAGATCCGCTCCAACATCAGCTGCTTTAGTAAAAATGCCTCCGCCTACTCTGGCAAATAAAGCAACAGAACTTGCACCTAAAGCAAAACCGTCAATTATTCTTGGGTCTCTGAATATGTAAAATAAGACTCCCAGACCTAAAAGACCAAAACCGGCTACTGACATTCCCATAACAGCACCACCTGAAAAAGCAACATTTAGTGCTTTGGTGATTCCATTTTCCTGTGCAGCAAAAGCTGTTCTACTATTCGCTTTTGTGGCTATTTTCATCCCGGTAAACCCAGCTAATCCTGAACATATGGCACCAACTATAAAGGTTATTCCCGTAACAGAACTTCTTACATAAGTCAATATAATGCTTACTACAATAATGAATATAACCAAAACAATATATTCACTTTTCAAAAAAGTCATCGCTCCTTTTTCTATCATTGTAGATATTTCAACCATCTTATCATTTCCCGGTTTTTCTTTAACAACTTTCATCGCCAGAAAAACAGCAAACAATAGCGAAATGGCACCAGTAATTGGAATTATTAATTCGACACTCATACTTTTTTTCCTTTCTATTTTTCAATCAGCTGTCTTGTGTGTTTTGACATGATTTGTTTTTTATTTTTTTGAATTTCCATTTTCTTTTATCATTGCATGGGCAGCTGCTAATCGTGCAATGGGCACTCTATAAGGAGAGCAACTGACATAATTCAGGCCAACTGAGTGGCAGAATTCAACTGATCTTGGTTCGCCGCCATGTTCTCCGCAAATACCAACTTCCAGATCTCGCCTTGTTTTTCTTCCCAAACTTGTTCCCATACTCACTAATTTTCCAACACCTTCCCGATCTAAAACCTCAAAAGGATTTTCCTCTAAGATATTTTCGTCAACATATCTTAAAAGAAATTTTCCTTCTGCATCATCTCGACTTATTCCAAAAGTTGTTTGAGTTAGATCGTTGGTCCCAAAAGAGAAAAATTCGGCTTCTTTAGATATCTTATCAGCAGTTAACGCTGCTCTTGGTAACTCAATCATCGTACCTACTTTGTATTTTAATTTTATTCCTGCTGCTTCTATTTTTTGGTCTGCAATCTTTCTGGTCATGCTACAAAGTATATTAAACTCATTTATGTGACCTACTAATGGTATCATGATTTCAGGTTTTACTTTTATTTTCTTTTTAGCCAATTCTATGGCAGCATCAATAATTGCCTCAACCTGCATTTCATATATTTCTGGATATAATATGCCCAATCTACAACCTCTGAGACCCAACATTGGATTTAATTCTCTCAGTGATTCAACTTTCTCCAAAAGTTTTTCTTTCTCATTTAGTTCATTTGACTCCGATTTATTCATCCTTAATCGCGTCACTTCAACTAAAAGGTCTTCGTGTTTTGGTAAAAATTCATGCAAGGGAGGGTCAAGCAATCGAATAATTACCGGTAAACCAGACATCGCTTTCAAAATACCATAAAAATCATCCCTTTGAATGGGTAATAATTGCTTTAAAGCCTCTGCTCTTTTTTCCTTTGTATCAGCCATAATCATTTTTTGTACAATTGGCAGACGATCCAGTTCCATAAACATATGCTCGGTTCTGCACAATCCTATGCCTTCTGCTCCCAACTCTCTTGCCTTTTGAGCATCTTCTGGCGTATCGGCATTTGCATAGACTCCCAAACGTTTGATTTTATTCGCCCAGGAAAGCATGGTTTTAAATTCTTTGCTGATTTTCGGTTCAATCGTTTCTACCTTACCCAAGAATACTTCTCCGGTACCCCCATCAATAGTAATAAAATCATCTTTTTTAATGATGATGTCATTAACCTGAATATGTTCTTTTTTTGTGTTTATATTTAATTCGCTACACCCAGCCACACAGGATTTTCCCATCCCCCGTGCAACAACTGCAGCATGACTAGTCATACCTCCTCTACTGGTCAAGACACCTTGAGCCTCAACCATTCCATGGATATCATCAGGCGTTGTTTCTGTTCGTACCAGAATAACCATTTCGCCTTTACTTCCTAAAGATTCTGCTTCATCAGCGCTAAAAACAACTTTTCCGTAGGCCGCTCCTGGAGATGCAGGCAACCCTTTCGCAATAATCTCTTTTTTCGCTGTTGGGTCTATTCTTTTGTGTAACAATTGATTAATTTGATTAGGTTCTACTCTTAAAATGGCCTGTTCTTTATTTATAATCCCTTCTTTAACCATGTCAACCGCGATTTTCACCGCAGCCTGTGCGGTTCTCTTGCCAGTCCTAGTTTGCAACAGGTACAATTTTCCCTTTTCTATCGTAAATTCATAATCCTGAACATCCTTATAGTTCTTCTCCAATATATCAACAATCTTAATTAGCTCTTTGTACACTACAGGCAAATCTTTTTCGAGATTTGATAATGGCAGTGGAGTCCGTATTCCGGCAACAACATCTTCTCCTTGCGCATTCAAAAGATATTCTCCGTAATATTCTTTTTTGCCTGTAGAAGGATTTCTTGTAAAACCAACACCTGTTCCGGAATCATTTCCCATATTTCCAAATACCATTTCTTGGACATTTACGGCTGTTCCCAAGCTATCAGGGATCTTATTTATTTTCCTATAGGTAATTGCTCTTTTATTATTCCAAGATTTAAATACCGCGTCAATGGCCATATCAAGCTGTATTCTTGGATCTTCCGGAAAATCTTCTCCGTGAACCTTTTTTATCATTTCCTTATATTTGACCACTAATTCTTTTAAACCATTAATATCCACTTCGGTATCCAATTTCACGTTATTTTCTTTTTTGATCATATCAAATATTTCTTCAAAATGATCATGGTCTATTCCCAGTACAACATTTCCGAACATTTGAATAAATCTCCGATAACTATCATAAGCAAATCGTTCGTTATTTGTTTTTTCTATTATTCCCCTGACAGTGACATCATTTAAACCAAGGTTCAATATAGTATCCATCATTCCCGGCATGGATATAGGTGCACCTGAACGCACTGATACCAACAAAGGATTCTTGGAATCTCCAAATACTTTACCAGAAACTGTTTCCAATTTTTTTAAATTTGATTTAATTTGTTTTTTCAGGCCTTCAAAAAATTTATTAGAAGTATTTTTGTTAAATTCTATACAAGCTTCGGTACTGATAGTGAAACCCTGAGGAACCGGAAGTCCTATATGAGTCATTGCCGCCAAGCCAGCACCTTTTCCTCCTAATATAGATTTTTTTTCCGTTTTTCCTTCGTCAAAAAAATAAACATATTTTTTCATTTCACTCTTCTCCTTTTAAGATTTTAAGTATTTCAGTTGCAATGTCTTCTATGGCTTTATTATCTATATTTATGACAGTACACCCTACTTTTTCATAAATACTCTCTGCAAATTTTAGATCTTTTTTTACCCTCTCATGATTTGCATAAACACTATCCTCTGATAAACCTAACGTTTTCAATCTTTCTGTTCTAATTTCTATGAGTTTATCCGTTGTTATACTCAATCCTATTATTTTCTCTTTTGGTAAATTAAATATATCTCTCGGTGGTTCGATTTCGAAATCTAAAATGATATTTGCGACTTTAATACCTTTATGGGCCAAAAACATGCTTAAAGGTGTTTTTGAAGTTCTAGATACCCCCAGTATAACCAAATCAGCTAAAGATAGATCCAATTCTCTTTGACAACTGTCGTATTTGACCGCAAATTCCATTGCTTCCATTCTTTTAAAATACTCTTTATCATATTTGCGTATAAGACCGGGTTCTAATCTTGGAGAAATACCACTTATCTTCTCTATACTTTCTATAATCGGGCCCATAATATCAAAAGAAATAATGGCTTTATTTTTAGTTTCCTCTTTTAAAAAACGTCTTAATTCCGGTTTAATCAGCGTATAGACAATCAAACTATTTTTTCGTTTAATTTTCTCTAAAATGCCTTTTATATCTTTGGTTGATTCCACATGTGCAAATAATTTTATTCTTAGAAGGTTAGAATTGAATTGGCTCGCGGCGGCTCGAGCAACCATCTGTGCAGTTTCGCCTGTAGAATCCGAAATGATATAGATGTTAAAAAATAATTCCTCTTTATAATTAATCATTTTATTCCTCCTTCTTTAAGGATATCTTAGACAGCACGGCAACATGATTAAATAAAATGCTTATTTTTTTTATCAATCCAATTCGATTCTTTCTAATGATTTCTTCCCTGTCCATAACCAAAACTTTGTCAAAAAAATCATCCACATATACGCATAATTCTTCCAATGATGTAAATACCTTACAATATTCCCTACGGTTAATATATTTATCTATTTCTCGATCGTATTTTTTGAATTGTCGCCATAAGGTGATTTCTTCTTTCTTCTTAAACAATGAATCGTCTACATCCAGTTCTTCGCCTTTCTTTGATAAATTCATCACCCTAGTTGAGGAATTTACTATTTTTCTAAAAACGTCTGAATGGTACCATTTTTGCATTATTTGAATTCTTAATTGAATGTCATTAAAATCGCCATTTTTTTCAGCTGCTAGAACCGCATCGATAACATCATAATAAATTCCCCTATCCAATAGAATATTTTTTAATCGCTGTTGAAGAAAATGGATGATATCATATATTATTTTTTCATCATTTTCCTTTAGTTCTAATGAAATATTTTTTTTATAAAGCAATAAAGAATACTCAATGATTTTTTCTAATGAGATTTCCAACTTGTTTTCAATGATCGTCCTAACGATTCCAAAAGCTTGCCGCCTTAATCCGTAAGGATCTTGTGAGCCTGTAGGAATCAATCCTGTCGCGAAACAACCAATAATATTATCTATTTTATCTGCAATACTTAATACCATTCCAGTTTTTGTTTCCGGTAATTTATCTTCTGAGAACCTGGGAAGATAGTGCTCGTAAATTGTTGTTGCAACCTCTATTTTTTCTCGAGAAAGCAGTGCATAATCTTTCCCCATAATTCCTTGTAATTTTGGAAATTCTTTGACCATCTCAGTAACCAGGTCAGCTTTACACAAGTAAGCGGACCTTGATATAATTTCCCTTTCTTTTTGTTTCATGTTTAAAGTTGCTGCTATAAATTGACTCAAATCCGTTATTCTGTTTGTTTTGTCAAAAAGGTTCCCCGTATTTTCCCTGAAAACAACATTTTTCAACTGTTCTACTTTTTCTTCCAAAGGCTTCTTAATATCTTCTTTAAAGAAAAATTTTGCATCTTCTAATCTGGCCTTTAGAACATTTTCATTTCCCTTAATGATAACCTCATCATTGTGCTTCGAATTATTTATGACAACGATAAAGCAATTGGTAAGTTCATCTTTTGTTTTATAGACCGGAAAATATTTTTGGTGGACTTCCATAACAGTTACAAGTACATGTATGGGTAACTCCAAATAATGACGGTCAAAATGACCTAAAATAGCATGGGGATATTCAACCATATAATTGATTTCATTCAATTGTTCTTGATTGATGATTTTTTCTCCACCATTTTCATTGATAATTTTAAGAATTTCTTGTTTTATTTTATCTTTTCTTTCTATTGGATCGGTAATTACATATCCTTTTTTCATTTCATAAAAATATGTTTCACTGGAAGATATGTTTATCTGCCCTTTGGATAATAATTTATGACCATAAGACACTTTTCCGGAAATCAATCCATCAAGTTTAAACCGAATCAGATTCTCCCTATACATGGCAAATATCCATCTAATAGGTCTTACAAACCTTAAATTTCCACTCCCCCATCGCATGGATTTTGGAAAAGAAAGATTTTTTATGATTTCAGGAAATGCCTGTTGCAATATTTCCAAAGAAGATTTACCCTTTATCGATTTCATTGCATATATATATTTGCCTTTCTTTGTATCTTCTATGATGAGTTCTTCAGCTTTTACGCCTTGACTCTGAGCAAATTTTATAGCTGGTTTTTGTGGATTTAACTTATTATCAAATGCAATATTTGCAGAGGGTCCTTTCACTTTTAATAATACATCTTCCTGTTTTTCAATTAACTGGGTTATGGAAAGTATTAATCTTCTGGGAGTCGCAAAGACCTCCATGTTTTTGTAATTGATCTTTGATTCATCTAGCTGTTTGGAGGTTAATCGCTTTAAATCTTTTAATGCATTTTCTATGCAATTTACTGGCATTTCTTCGGTTCCAATTTCTAATATTACATCAGGCATGTTTCAATAAATTCCTTCTTCTATTTTATTCGATCCATTAAAGGAAAATTCATTTCTTTTCTTTTTTTCACCTGTGCTTCCGCACAATATCTGGCAAGATTTCTTACTCTTGAAATATAACCAGTCCTCTCAGACACGCTGATAGCACCTCTTGCGTCCAGCATATTAAATGTGTGAGAGCATTTTAATATATAATCATATGCGGGTACAGGCAAACTTTTATCAATTAATTTCTTTGCTTCATTCTCATACACATTGAATAGCTCAAACAGCATGGGAATATTTGCCTCTTCAAAATTGTATTTTGAATGTTCGTATTCTGCTTGCCATTGCACATCTCGATAAGTAATGTCTTTGCTCCATTTCAAATCAAACACATTTTCTTTTTTCTGAATAATCATAGCAATCCTTTCCAATCCGTAGGTTATTTCCACTGGAATAGGATTTAATTCAATCCCACCTGCTTGTTGAAAATATGTAAACTGAGTTATTTCTAATCCATCTAACCAGACTTCCCATCCCAAACCCCATGCTCCAAGCGTTGGTGCTTCCCAATCACCTTCAATGAATCTAATGTCGTGGTTTTTTCTAATAATTCCTAAATGCTCCAAGCTTTCCAGATATATCTCTTGTATGTCTGTAGGGGATGGTTTTAATATGACCTGAAATTGATGATGTTGTTGAACTCTATTTGGATTTTCACCATATCTCCCATCAGTAGGCCGTCTTGATGGTTCAACGTAAGCTGCTTTCCAATGCTCCGGCCCCAAGACTCTTAAAAAAGTAGCGGGGTTCATGGTGCCAGCACCCACTTCAATATCATAGGCTTGACAGATGGCACACCCTTCGGCACTCCAGTATTTCTGTAGATTAAAAATAATTTCTTGGAAATCCATATATTTACACCCTTATTTCAAATAAAATTCCCTCTCTTGTATTTCTTGCAATAAACTTTTTGCTATTTCTCGAGAGGGATTCAATATTTATAAGTTAATATACCAAAATAGGTCGTAAATGTCAAAGAAATCGCCTTTTAGAAAATCCACTATTTTGCCCAAAATTAAATATTAATAAAGATTATATTTATATGTATTAAAGATTTATGATGCATAAAATATCAAACTTATAGCTAGATTGTGTGACTCAAAATATTTTTATAAACTTCTATTTTAAAATTAATAAAAAATGAGTGCATATTATTAATCTGTATATCTCTTTTTTATTCTTCAGTCTAAGAAAATATTTTCTGTTTATTTTAACAAATCAACGTAAAAAATATTTTTTGAAATTCATCAAAGAAATATTTATTTAGAACAGCTATATTTCCCTAAGAAATCTCTCAGTTTTAAAAATACTATCTGAATAGTATGTCAAATAGATATTGGTCAAACGTTCCAATTCTTGCCTTCTTATTTCAGGGATAGTCGCTTTGGAAATGGAAAGTAATGATGCAATAAATATTTTTTTTAATAATTTTACAAAATATCTTGTTATTTTTATGTAATCGCCGGAATACAACCTTGCACATTCATCACAGGTTATTCCCCCATCTGGAATTTTAAAAAACATGTATTGCTCATTTTCAGTTTTTTTTTGACATTTATAACATCGATACAATGCGGGCTTGTAACCAATGATTCCCAATACTTTCCATTTAAAAGATAAAGCTAAAAGCACTGGATCTTTTGCTTCTTTTATATAACGTAAAAACTCTTTAAACAAAGTATAAAGATTAAGATTTATTTCCTTATCTTCAATTAATTTATTAATTACTTCAGCACAGTTTATTGCTAAAGCATATTTTTTTAAATCTGCACAGGTCCCAAAGAAGGAATCGATTATCTTTGACTGACTAACAATATCTAAATTCCTTCCTCTGTAAAATAAAAATTCGGCACAAGTTAAAACTTCCATACTGCTACCGAATTTACTCTTGGTCTTGCGCACCCCTTTAGCTATTGCTTTTATCTTGCCTTGTTTTTCTGAATAAATGGATACAATTTTATCTGCATCTTGATATTCGTAACTTTTCAAAATGATTCCCTCGGTTTTATATAACATAAGCAAGCAGATTCTCCTTAAAACAGGTCCTCTTTTCCGAATGCGTTAGGCAACAACTCAGCCATAGATGCTATTTTAATATTTCCTTTTAAATTGCTACTAATAATAACGATTTCTTTTCCGAATTCAGAAATGATTTGCCGACATGCACCACAAGGAAAACAAGGCTTTATTGAATCGCATACAATTGCAATTGCTTCAAACTGCCTTGAGCCTTCTGAAATGGCTTTGAATATAGCTACTCTTTCAGCACAAACCGTTAAGCCAAGTGAGGCGTTCTCGATATTACATCCGCTATAAATATTATTTTTAGTGGTTAACAAGGCGGCTCCTACCTTGAATTTTGAATAGGGCACATAAGCCTCAAGTCTTGCCTTAGTTGCTTCCTTAATTAGCTTATCATATATTTTTTTCAAAATATTCACCTACCTTTTTTGAATAACTCTAAAATGATTAACGGATTATTTCACGTAAACCTCAGTTTCCTCCGGTACAATTTCTATCCAGGTTTGTCCCTCATTTAATTGTAAAAGTTCTCCATTGTCTCTATAAAATAAAGTTCGATGATCTTTTGATTCTTTTATCCATTTAGCCAGGACATAATGACCGCCATAAAATACTTTGGCAATGCCTTCTCCGATTACATTAATTTTCAAGCGACCCTCATTGTCTTCTGGTATCTTTTCCACTGGCACATATTGCACTATAATATTTGAAATATTTAGCACTTTTTTGGTTTTTGCGTCTTTATAAATTTTTTCATTTATTAATCTTTGATAATCATTATTATTAGAATCATACTGAAAGGATACTAAATAGTTTTGGTTATACTTTATCGCGATTTTACTGAATCCTCCCCCTTTTTGACTGATCTTTCCAAAATTTAAAAAAGTATTTTTCAATTCTACTTTTTTAGAGATACCCATTTTTTTCGCTTCTTCACGGATTTTACCAGTTTCGACGAAAAGGTTTATCCATCCTCCGATCTCTTTATCCCTCCAATATGGATAAGTATATTTCATCTGGTCCATATTAATTAGACGCTCATTTCTTAAAACCTGCCCGCCGCAATGCGCAAAAATCGGAGACCATTCTGCAGCTATTCTTGAAAAATAATAACGACTGCTTCTAACGGGTCCAACATTGGTTGATTGATTTTTTAAGAAAACTGCCATTAATCGGGTAAAGGGAAACTCTACATTCATTTCATAAATGATATCTGCTTTTGTCAATCCGGTTTGATGGTTAATTTCCTCTGGTGAATTACCCACCATAATAATCAATGGATTCATTATTGAAACCGCTTGTACTTTATTGACAGATTGAAATGTAGCTACAAAAAAACACAAAAAAAATGTAAGAGGCAAAATAAGTGCCTTCTTAAATAAATTCATCTTAGCAATTTCCTTCCTTTCTTTTTCGCAAACAATAGGTTTTTATATCTTTATCATTTGATAGTTTTCTGTCAATGCTTTTACATAACGGATATATATAAATACTACATAAATTTTATTTTTTTTTGTCAAATTCATCTTCAATTTCACCAAATATCTCCTCTAAAAGATCTTCTATGGTCACAACCCCTAAATTGTTTCGATGATTATCTGTAACTACCGCAATATGGATTCTTTTTTTCTGAAAGTCTCTCAAAAGATCAGTCAATCTTTTTGAATCCAATACATAATAAGGTTTGTGTATAAGGCTCAGAGAATTTAATTTTTTACTTAATGTTTTTTCAGTGTTATTGGTTAAAAAATCTTTTGCATAAATGAACCCTACGATTTCATCAAGATTTTTTCTGTAAACCGGAATTCTTGAAAGACCTCTTCGATTCATTAATTCTATTGCTATTTGCGCCGTAACATCTTCCGATATGGCAATGACCTTTTCTTTAGGAATCATAACATCTCTTACGTAAATATCATCTAGATTCAATATTTTATCAATCATGCTTTTTTCTTTTTTTTCCAGAATTCCCTCCTTCTCACCCACTTCAAAAAATATTTTCAAATCTTTCTTCGTGTAAATCAGTTTTAAGGGAATATATTTCTGACCGGTAAATATGCGAATAAAATAGTTTGATATCCAGCTTAATACCTGTTCAATTGGAAAAAGTAGATTGTAAGCTAATTTCAATGGTTTTGCCATTATTATTGATACTTGTTCAGCATAATTATGGGCAATTGTTTTTGGAATAATCTCACAAAATATCAAGATAATCAAAGTAGTCAGAACAACAGAAATAGTAACACCTTTGTCTCCCCAAAAAAATATAGCCAAAGAAGAGGAAACAGCTGAAGCCAAAATAACTGCAATATTTGTCCCAGTTAGCACTACTCTTAAAAATTTATCCGGTTTACTAATCGCCTCTAAAATTATTTCTGCTCTTTTATTTCCATTTTTTCCCATTTTTTTTAAATGTGCTCTATTGGATGCAATGACTGCTGATTCTACCCCTGAAAAAAAAGCAGCTATTATTAAACAGGCAAAAAATATCGCTAAACTAACGATAACCAGTTCTTCTGTTAGTTTCATATTACCACCCTATGTAAATTACTTATTTCTATTTCTCACGAGTTTTTGCAACAATTCTCGTAATTTTTACTCTTTTAATCCTGTTTTTTATTACACGTTCAATTTTCATCTTTATGTTCTTATAGATAATTTCTTCCCCTTCTCCGGGAACTTTCTCAACCAATTTATAAATAAAACCCCCTAAAGTTTCAAAATCTTCTTCAAGAATACCTATATGAAACATATCATTTATTTCGTCAATACTTATCATTCCGCTTGCTAAAACTGTATGATCATCAATTTTTTTATATAACTCCTCTTCTTTATCGTATTCATCAACGATATCGCCTACAATTTCTTCTAAAACATCTTCCATAGTTACCAAGCCATCAGTTCCACTATACTCATCAATGACTATAGCAATTTGAATCCTGTCCTTTTGAAAAATATCTAACAATTCATCAATTTTCTTATTTTCAGGCACAAAATAAGCTTTTCTCATAATTGTTTTTACATTAAAAGACGCCTTGTTCTGAAATAATTCTTTATATATTTTTAAAATATCTTTTACATACAATATTCCAATAATATTATCTATGGTTCCCTCGTAGACAGGCATTCTTGAATGGCCCGATTTTTTTATTATCTTTACAATGGAATCCAAGCTGATATCATGGGGTACAAAATCTATATCCACCCGGGGTATCATGATTTCTTTTACAGTCGTATCTCCAAATTCAAATATATTTTTTAACATCTTTTTTTCTTGTTCTTCGATAATCCCTTCATCTTTTCCGACATTGATTAAAGTAATTAAATCTTCTTCAGTTATCTCTTTTTTCTTTCTTTTCCTATTCATACCAAAAAGAGCATAAACACTATTAATAAGAAGTTTTAATAACTTTATCATGGGAAATAACAGAATTGAAAATACTTCAATGGCTCTTGATACACGTTTTGAAATTTTCTCAGCATGGGTAACAGCCAATGATTTAGGAATTACTTCTCCAAAAACCAAAATAAAAAAAATCATGAATCCGCTGGCTATTCCCACTCCAATATTGCCAAATAGTTTAATTGAAAGATAAGTTGCTAATGAAGAAGCTGCAATATTTACAAACATATTTCCTATCAAGATAGTAATCAGAGTTTTTTGAGGATCATCAAGTAATTTTATAATAGAATTAACTTGAACAGTATGTTCTTTTTTTTGTAATTTTTTTAGATGTAGTTTGCTTAGGGAAAACAAGGCAGTTTCTGCTCCTGAAAAAAAAGCAGAAAGAATTAAAAATAATAATAAACCAATGGCTCCTAAAATCAATATATTTAAATTATTAAGCTCTTCCAAAAAAAATCACCGTTACTTTTTAATTAATATTATTTTCTTTAGTATAAAATATTTTTAACAATATTTAAAATATTTTTGGATATGAGACATATCTTTTTCTTAGTTTACTTAATTTTTATTTATCTAAATGAAAATTAAGTTTGTTTTTTAAAATGACACTATTGCTTTAAAAATGATTCAATTATCATATAAAAAAAACAGTATGGCCATGATCTCTTTTTCTTTTTTTCGCATCTTTTTATAGTCATCATCTTCAATATGGTCATACCCTAAAAGGTGCAATAATCCATGTATCAACAAAATAACCATTTCCTTCTTCACCGAATGTTTCATTTCAGAAGCTTGTTTTGCTACAGTTTCAGCGGAAATAATAATATCTCCCAGAATATTTTTTCCGTCAACTTCCGGAAAAAATGAATCATCATCTTTGAAAGAAAAAGATAATACATCGGTTGGTTTGTCAATTCCACGATACTTGAAATTCAACTTTTTTATATAGGCATCATTTGTAATTAAGATACTTACTTCTATTCCCTCATCAACTGATAAATATCTAAGAATTTCTTTTATGATCTTCTGAATCTCTTTTAATTTCAATTTTATTATTTTTTGTTGGTTTTTTACCAATATTTCCATTTTTTTTCTCTTCTTTTATTTTTTTAATCAAAACGTCATCGGGGTATTCTACCCGGGTGTGAAACATACTTGTCAAGATTCTGGAAAAACTATTGGCTATTTTATTTAAATCTTTTAATGTCAAATCACATTCTTCCAATTGCCCATTTTCTAAATTTTTCTGAATAATTTCTTTTACCATGCTTTTAATTCTGGTAGGTGTTGGGTTGGTTAAAGATCTCGTAGCTGCTTCCAATGTATCAGCTAATAATATAATTCCAGTTTCTTTTATTTGTGGTTTTGGCCCTGAATAACGATAATTCTCCTCTGCTATTTCATTATTATTTGATCCATTTTCCTGCAGTGCTCTGTGAAAGAAAAAAGAAATCAAACCAGTTCCGTGATGCTGTTCAATAATATCAATAATATCTTGAGGAATTTTATTTTTTTTGGCCAATTCCACACCTTCCTTTACATGAGAGGCAATCACTAAAGCACTTAGGCTTGGTTCCATCTCGTCGTGAATGTTTCTATAAGCTTCTTGATTTTCAATAAAAAAGTATGGTCTCTTTAATTTTCCAATATCATGGTAAAGAGAACCCACTCTGGCCAACAATCCATTTCCATCAATTTCATCAGCTGCGGTTTCAGCCAGATTTCCGACTACAATGCTATGATGATAGGTTCCAGGCGCTTCCACAATCAATTTTTTCAATAATGGTTGGTTGGGATTGGATAATTCCATTAATTTAAACGATGTTGTGATATCAAAGAACATTTCCAAAAAAGGTAAAATGCCTATCGTTAAAATGACTGACAAAAATCCATTGAGCATACCCCATAGCGAATCCTGTAAAATCAAATGGTAATCGACATTATCAATAAGACCCAAGGCAGAAATGCAGATAACATTTACGCAGGCAATCATTAATCCGGCTCTTGTAAGACTGGAACGTTGTGTCGCCTTTCTTATGCTGTAAATGGCAATCACGCCACCAATAATAAAAACTAATACATGATGTAACTCTAATCCTGGAATCAAGCTGGTCAAATAGCTTATAATAATTGTTACTACTATCGCAAGCCTTGAATCAAGAGCAATAGCAATTAACATAGATATGGAAGCCACAGGAATAAAATATCCAGAAAATTGACTAAGGAGTTTTGCCAAAAAAATGACGAAAAAACTTAAAATAGAAAGCAGGATCAATTTATTAATATCTCTGAAAATCATAGGATTATAAAAACTAATATAAAAGGAAATAACCAAAAGACATATTGCTGTAATCAGAAATATCCCGGATACGTTAAAATAATTAAATCTAGGGTTTTGCAAGCCCATGGCATTTAAAATTGCAATATCCTTTGCATTGGCAATTTCACCCTTTCTAATAATTATTTGACCTTGCTGTATTACTTCTTCCACATTATCAACCGATGATATTGCTTCTAATCGCCTTTTCTCGGTTTCCTCTTTGTTCAAGTATAAACTTGGAAGAATTAAAGTTTTCGCAATTTCACTAGCTATTAAGGCATCATGATGATCAAGTGATATTTCACTTATCTCAACTATCAATTGTTTTTTTGAATTTTCTAAATCATCTTCCTTAATCCCTTGTTCCATGATTTTTCGAATTGCACTATTGACATCTCTATTTATTTTGTCCAAAGTTAAAAGATCAAGAGAAAAAAGATCAAGGATAATCTTTTCATCGACAAGTAGGCCCATTTCAGCTTTTAATTCGCTTGTTTTCTCTTTAAAATATTCCAATTCTGCCAATTTTATATCTTCTTCAGTCTTGCCATTTTCACTCGGTTCAATTAAAACTTTTGCGCTTTCTCTGTAATCTTTTATGCGATTAAAAATATTATTCGCACGATTTTCAGCTTTTTCTATGTTGGCCAAATTCAAATCGTAGACCTCTTTAATCGATTTTGATACCATATCTTTTATATCACGAGTTGCATCCATATCTACAAAATTGATACTTTGCATAGCTAATATATCTTTCGAACTGATTTGACCTTCTTTGAGAACGATCTTATCATTAAAAAAATTGATAGATAAAATAATGGTAATTGCAATTAACAAGCAAAAATAAATGGCTAATTTTTCAATAAGATTTGATTTCTTTATTTTGTTTTTCTTTGACTTTTTATCAGAATTCAACCTTTTATTGTTGCCTTTTTTCCGAACTTTAAATATTTTCATTTAGCTTGTTACACCCCACGATGATTCCTTAAATCTTCTTTTTCATAGGCTCTAATAATCTCTTTAACTAAGCGATGTCTGACAACATCTCGGTCATTTAAGTAAGCAAACTCAATACCATTGATATCTTTAAGTATCTTTGATATTTTAACCAAACCTGAATATTCTTTTTTGGGCAAATCGACCTGGGTAGTATCCCCATTGATAATAATCTTTGATCCAAAACCAAAGCGGGTTAAAAACATTCTCATCTGACCTAAAGTCGTATTTTGCGCATCATCCAGAATAATAAACGAATTATTTAAGGTTCTTCCCCGCATATATGCAAGTGGAGCAATTTCTATTATTCCTCTTTCCATATATTTTTGGAATTTTTCTGAAGGCATCATCTCATACATTGCATCATATAAAGGGCGAAAATAAGGATCGATTTTTTCCAACAAATCTCCAGGCAAATAACCTAGACTTTCCCCGGCTTCAACCGCAGGCCTTACTAAAATTATTCTGTCAACTTCTTTTTTCTTCAGGGCAGAAAGAGCAATGGCAACAGCCAGGTATGTTTTACCTGTACCAGCGGGTCCAATCGCAAAAACAATTTCATTTTTTTGCACTGCTTCAATTAAGTTGCGTTGACCAATTGTTTTTGGTCTTATTTTCTTCTCTTTTTTAAATACATCTATTTCTTCCTTATACAACAATTTCCAATCAACTGGTTGTTCACTTTGTTGCATTTCAAGATGATATTTTATTTGAGTGAGGGTAAGAGGGTGGCCTTTCCTGATAATTTCAAGAAGATCACTGATAAGTTTTTCGCACTTTTCTACCTCTTCTTCTGATCCTGAAAGAATCAGATTATTATCATTCTGGGTTGATATCTTGATGCGAAATTTTTGATGGATTGATTTTATATTTTCATCATAGTTTCCAAATAATTCTCTTAACTCATCTTTATTATTGATAAATATTTTTTTCTTAATTAAATGATTATCTTTTATAATTTTTCTCCTGATTCATCATAAAAATTGCAATTATTTATCGCTTTATTTTTAACTTCGGTTTTTAGTCGATCTTAAAGCTTTTGGCCGTCCAATTAATTCCGAGAATATAATTCCATTAATTAAATTGTTATCAGAAATACTAGGGAAAGATTTATCACTTTTAAGGGAAATTTGGTGATTGTACTCTTCTTTTTTATATTTCTCTTTTGTTTTATCTAAATCTTTTTGCTGGTAATAACTTATAACTTCATCATCGATCGGACTGATTCCTTCTCCGTTTATAATATCTGCTGTTTTTACTTCATCCATCTTTCCTCTAAAAATTTTTTTATCAGGAATATAAGCAAAATTGTCAGTTTTAAATTCACTTTTTATTCCCTTTTTATTTTCTGTTTCAATTTTTGCCTGCTGTTGGAATCTGCTAAAAATCATAATAATCAAGTAAGCTACGAATATAATAAGTCCTATTGGCATGATTCTTTCCTTTATAATATAGAATAATTTATTTTATTTATTATCTTTTTTATTTGAAATATTGGAAATACTATCTCGCATCGCAGTATCTGCAGAAATATTCTTTAAATTATAATAGTCCATGACACCCAATTTTCCGGTTCTCAATGCCTCAGCCATTGCCTTTGGCACTTCAGCTTCCGCTTCCACTACTTTTGCTTTCATTTCCTGAACTTTTGCTTTCATTTCTTGTTCCTGGGCAACTGCCAATGCTCTTCTTTGCTCGGCTTTTGCCTGGGCAATCTTCTTGTCTGCTTCTGCCTGGTCAGTTTGCAATATTGCACCAATATTCTTGCCCACATCAACATCTGCAATATCTATGGATAATATCTCAAAAGCTGTTCCAGCATCTAAGCCTTTCTTCAAGACAGTTTTTGAAATATTATCTGGATTTTCCAAAACATTTTTATGTGTGTTAGCAGACCCGATAGTTGTTACAATTCCCTCACCTACTCTAGCCACAATGGTTTCTTCTCCAGCTCCTCCTACCAAACGTTCGATATTAGCTCTTACAGTCACCCTAGCGGTGGCCATAACCTGGATCCCATTCATTGCAACTGCTGCAACTACCGGTGTTTTTATTACTTTAGGATTTACACTCATCTGAACAGCTTCCAAAACATTTCTACCTGCTAAATCAATCGCTGTACATTTTTCAAAGGACAGGTTGATTCCTGCTCTTTCAGCAGCAATCAATGCATCTATTACCCTATCAACATTCCCGCCAGCAAGATAATGGGCTTCCAATTTATCAATGGAAATAGTCAATCCTGCCTTGGTGGCTTTAATCAGAGCGTTGACTATCTTATACGGTGGAACCCTTCTTAACCTCATTCCAATAAGGGTAAGTATTCCGACTCTTACACCGGCAGCTAAAGCAGAAATCCACAATCCAACCGGTATAAATTGAAAGAAAATGATAACAATAAATAGTATTAATATAATAGGTAATAACGGAATAAACAAATTAATCATTTTTATCTCCTTCCTTACGATATAAGGTTATTTTTTTGAAGCAGTAATTGCTTCAACGACTACTTTATTTCCTTCGATGCTGACAATTTTTATTTTGCTTTGAATATTAATATATTCCCCTCGAGTAATTGCGTTTAACTTGTTCCCTAATACCTCAACAATCCCTGAAGGGCGTAGAGGTGTAAGTGCTTTTCCCTCTTTTCCAGCCAAATTATCAAGTTCTTTGTTACCTACCGAATAGCCCAATTCTTTTGTTTGTTGAGTTGATAAAATAAATTTTCTCCAAGTGCGCGTTGAAGGTAAATATTTTACCAATAGAAAAAAACCAATTATTGATATAATGAGGGCTATGAATATTGAATAAGTTGCTTGAACAATATTGCCCAAAGCCAAAAAAATACTAGCAACCATTGCAACAATTCCGCTGACACCTGCCAGACCAAATCCGGGAATGATAAATATTTCCAGCAATAGCAAAAACATGCCTACCAGGAAAAGCAACACTGATTCCCAGCCGGCAAGGCCAACCAGAACATGTCCTCCAAAAAATAAAGACAGAGACATGATACCAATTGTGCCTGCAATTCCCCAACCTAAAGTCCAAAATTCGATAACCAAACCCAAGAAACCAATAGATAAAAGAAGGGGACTGAAAACAGGATTTGTAACAAACCGACTCACAATTTCTGCCCAATTCAAATCAACATATTTTATTTTTACATCTTTATACCCTAATATTTCTAATGCATCGTTTACATTTGGCGCAATACCATTTATAAAATTCAATTCTATTGCTTTATTAGCATTTAATGTAAGTATTTTACCTTTTTCAACTACATTTGCTATTTCTATATCTTTTTCCACCATGGCAGAGGCAATTTTTCCCGAACGTCCCCTGCCTAAAGCAGTCGATGCAAATTCAGCGCTCAAAGCAGAAATGGTTTTTTCTTCTGCGGGCCGTGGCTCTGCTGCCCCAATACTTGCGCTTTTATTCATAATTAGATATTCTGCTGAAATTGATATTAAAGCACCAGCAGACCATGCACGATTTTTAATATAAGCAATACTCGGCATGCTTAACCCAATTATTTTGTCTCGAATTTGCAGTGCAGCATCCACTCTTCCTCCCAGTGTATCTATTTCGAATACAACGATTTCCGCATCATTTTTCTCAGCTTCTTCTAATGCACGTTCCACATAAGAAGAAAGACCTAGGTCGATCGTTCCATTTATTGAAATTAAATAAACATCATTCTTTTGATCCGCAAAAATATTACTTGAGCTTAAACTTATGATTAGAACCAAGATAATTAATGTAAAATATTTCTTATTAATTTTCATTTAATTCTCATTATTTATTATAAATTTTATATACAGACAATAAAATCAGGTAAAACCAATCTTTCCATAGGAAGATTGGTTTTACCTGACAGTTATCAATCATTTGAATTCATTAAAAGTTCTCTTGCTTTTTTATTGATTAATCGTCCATCAGCTCTACTCTTCAATCGTGGCATTACTTCTTTCATTAAGCGACCTATATCCTTTTCTGCCTTGAATGCATTCGCTTCAATCACTTCTTCGATGATTTTTACAATTTCTTCTTCGGATAGTGGCTGAGGAAGATAGTTTTTTATAATTTTAATTTCCAGTTTTACTTTTTCAACCATTTCAGTTCGCTGTGCTCTAGAATATATTTCCAATGATTCTTCTAACTTTTTTAAATAATTACTTATGATTGAAAGAACTTCGTCTTCAGTTAGTTTTTCTTTTTTGGATATCTCTTTGTTCTTAATCGCCGCCCTAATCATTCTTAAGGTAGACAACTTTAATTTGTCTTTATTTTTTAGAGCAATTTTCATGTCGTGCAAGATAAGGTCCTCTAAAGATAAAACTTTTGGCATTAAAATCTACCTCTTTTTTTTAGTTTCCTCTGAGCAGCAAGTGCTTTCTTCTTTCTTCTCACACTTGGTTTTTCATAATACTCATGTCGTCTTAAATCTGAAATGATCCCACTTTTTTGGCATTCTTTTTTAAATCTCCTAAGAGCATGATCAAATTCTTCATTCTCTTTAACTTTTATCTTGGCCATTTTAACACCTCCCATCTTCTTCAATTTAAAGTAGATAAAATAGGTTTATGGGTCGAATTATCAAATTAGTTATATTTTTTATTGCAAAATAAAAAATATTTACTTAATATTAAGACCGCCTAAATTTCTTACATATTATATAATACCTCTATTCGTTTTTCAAGAAAAGTTATCGTATCCAGTATATGTGACTTGATAAATTTTACAGTGAAACTGTTTAATTTTCTTTATTTTTCATTTTTAATAATTCATTCGTTATCTGAAAATGTAATCTGAAAACTTAAAACGAAAGGATTTATCATTCACTTACTTTTTATACATTAATATTGAAGTTTTGGATCAGATTTCTTTCAAATCATTAACCTTTGAATATTCAGTTTTTATATCAATTTTATTTCATCTTATTTTTTATATGTATTACTTTCAAGTAGTGTTTACACTATATGTTCTTTCCTATAGAAAAATAATACTATTTACAAGGGTTCAGGTAAAGCATATTTTCTCTTACCATCTAAAAATCTTTGGTAAGG